>VYLI01000077.1_pt1 | contig 14684 bp, 14 predicted proteins | sample 5109511 | NCBI WGS metagenome assembly VYLI01 (sample SAMN12291808, study PRJNA351875) | freshwater metagenome | isolation source: freshwater lake | place: USA: Michigan, MSU1 Lake | collected 2011-08-19
CAGAACAGATTTACTCTGTTAAGGCAGGTGCGGAACCCCGCAAGGGAAAGAAGCAGAAACCCAAATCGTGAGGTTTGGGAATCACCGTCCGTTTTACGGCGGTGAGGATGTCAACCATAAATAGGGGGAGTTTACCGTCCCATCTTTCGATCGCTTTGTTCTGTAAAACTTCTGGACTTAAGGAATCTTGGAGAATGCGATGAGCTGCCGCCTCTCCCTTAGCCAGATTGATTTTTACTTCCGATTCTTTCAAGGCTTTCAACACCATAAAACCTGCTTTTTTAGCTTCCTGTTCGGCAATTTGTTTGGCTTCCACCGCATCGGTAAAGCGATCAGAAAAGTTGACATGAACCAAAGAAATATCATCGACACCGATATGATAATTTTTCATTCTTTCGGTCAAACGAATATCCACTTCTCCTTTCACCTCCTCCCGTTTAGTAATTAATTCTTCGGCGGTATATTTAGCCATAACTGCCTTGAGAATTTCCTCAACTGCTGGATCGATCACTCGTTCAATGACAGCCGCTTCATCGCCAATTTGTTGAAAAATAGTATTAACTTCTGATGCTAAAATATGCCAATTAAGGGCCACATCTGTGAATACTTCCTGTAGGTCTTTGGAGGAAGCTTCGGCCGCTATCTGTTGTTTTTGAATTCTCACACTTAGTTTTTTCACCGTGTTAACAACGGGAATAATCCCATGGATTCCCTCATTAAGTATTTTATCCTGTACTTGACCAAAGACCATTAAAACTCCTCTTTCTCCCGCATTGACAATCACGAAAGGATTAAAAATAATCGCCAAGATTAATAACAAAAAAAAGAGATTACTTGGTCTAGCTAAAAGACGGATTTTGAGCATTTTAATTGATAATAGAGATAGTTGATGGGATGGGGTTGCAAATAAATAAAAGGGCTGATTTTAGGTTGGTAATTAGCGATAGCTTTATCTATTTTAAGAATTTTAGCAACTAGAAAATGAAGGTAAACTTGTCCTATATTATTTAGATGAAGTCAGATTTAGTCTCGTTATTTATTTCCCTTCTGGCTGGCAAAATATCGGGAAATAAATGTCTATTTATAGTTACCATAGTCACCGATTAAATGTTTTAGTAATCATGAATTAAAACGATTATATCGTTAGTTTTAGTCAGAAACTTGACCAAAAAGGCATTTATCTAAGAGAGCAATCGGGGTTATCCAGAAGCAATTATAACAAAATTTCCTTTGGACTAAATGGTACATTCTCATGCCACCAGTCTAGCTGGTACTTTCTTTTGTAGCAATTACCTTAACACAATCTAGTTTCGGCATAAAAGATATTTTGTATAAACGATATCTCGATAAATTGACTCGCAGAAATGGCTATGGTAGAACCCTAAATACAGTAAGCGGATAAGCCCACTGTACCCATTCCATCCCCTAACGAGGTCATTTATCGATGAGTCATCTTTTCATGCGGTCGCAGCACCTCGCCGCTCTTTTCAAAATCGCCGCCACGACCACTGGAGCGGCCTTGGCTCTAACAACCGGAACATCCGCGCGCGCGGCGGGTTTTCTCCCCTTTTCCTTTCAAACCAACGTTACGGCCAGTCCAGACCTAACTGGAAATCCTAATCTTCTCAACGATCCCACTAGAGATGTCCGTCTCGATTCGGTGGTTTTCAACGGTTTAACGGTCAGTCAGTTTGATCTGGTCAATGCGGGTCGGGTTATCCGCAACGATACCGCCGACGTTACCGTGGGGGGAGTCACATATACTAACGGAATTCTCCATGCGGGTCACGGACCGAAGACGACTAGCGATCCCCTAGTCGGGGAGGGTCCAGCGAAACCGAACCCCACCGACGCGGATATCGCCGCCAGTTTGGGCAATTTAAACCTGAATAGTCTCCTCGTAACCCGTGAGAACGCCGATACTGCAATTATCGAGGTTTCTTTCCTCCGACCGGTGAATACGTTCTTTTTCTGGGAACGGGGGGGAACGCCGGGGGGAACCGTTGCGGGGGATAGCGATTTACTGGTGGAAGCGATCGCGGACGATGGAACGACGGTTTTAGCCAGTTATAAAATTTTACGCGCGAACTACACGAAAGCGGACTATAACATCAGCACGATCGTTCCTCCCGTCCTCAACAACGGCCCGTTCAATATTGGTTCGATCGGGATTCGGCTCGACGGTATCCGCGCGCGAACTCTGCGCTTAACTAGCGAGCGCAACAACGATCCCCAACGTTTGAACGGAGTCGGCGATAACGGGCCAGATTTCAAAGTAATCGCCGCCGATGTCAAGGTTCCCGAACCTAATGTCGTGTTCGCAACCCTACTCGCAGGAAGTCTTGGAATCTTTGTGAAACGAGGCAAGGCTTGATCGTTCTACTCGAAGTAGGATAGGAAGTGAATGCTTTTAATGCTGTTTAAATGCTATCGACCAGCGAACTGTCATTCATGAAAAAATAGCGATAAATGGGTTAAAACCCTCTATTTATCCATTATTAAGGAGATAATCACCCTTTTTCCTTGATCGCACAGATCGAGGAATTTCCCCTTTATTTTCCTCCCTGAGCGCCTATGTCTGACCGTTACCGTTTCGAGACGCTACAAGTACACGCCGGCCAGGAACCTGCCCCCGGAACCAACGCCCGCGCCGTTCCCATCTATCAAACCACCTCCTACGTTTTCAACGATGCCGACCACGGGGCGCGACTGTTTGCCCTGGAAGAGTTCGGCAACATCTACACCAGGATCATGAACCCGACCACCGATGTCTTCGAGAAGCGGATCGCCGCTTTAGAAGGAGGTGCGGCAGCCCTGGCCACCTCTAGCGGTCAGGCGGCGCAATTTCTAGCGATCGCTAATATCGCAGCTGCGGGAGATAATATCGTTTCTACTAGCTACCTCTACGGCGGAACCTATAATCAGTTCAAAGTTTCCCTACCACGTTTAGGAATAAATGTCAAGTTCGTCGATGGCGATGAGGCCGAGGCTTTTCGAGCGGCGATCGATGATCGCACCAAAGCATTATACGTCGAGACGATCGGCAATCCCCGATTTAATATTCCCGATTTTGCCGCCCTGGCCCATATCGCCCACGAGAACGGCATTCCCCTCATCGTCGATAATACCTTCGGCTGCGGCGGCTATCTCTGTCGCCCGATCGAACAGGGCGCGGATATCGTGGTGCAATCGGCGACCAAATGGATCGGCGGTCACGGCACTTCCATCGGCGGAGTAATCGTCGATTCGGGTAAATTCGACTGGGGAAATGGCAAATTTCCCCAGTTTACCGAACCTGCGCCGGGTTATCACGGGTTGAATTTCTACGAGGTGTTCGGACCGTCCGGGCCCTTCGGCAATATCGCCTTTATTATCCGGGCGCGGGTGGAGGGATTGCGGGATTTCGGGCCAGCGTTGAGTCCGTTTAACGCATTTTTACTGCTACAGGGATTGGAAACCCTCTCCCTACGGGTCGATCGTCATGTATCCAACGCCTTGGCCCTAGCGAACTGGCTCAAAGAACAGCCACAGGTGCAATGGGTGGATTATCCCGGATTACCCGAACATCCTTACCACGAACGGGCGAAGAAGTACCTAAAACACGGCTTTGGCGGGGTTTTAGCCTTCGGGATTCGGGGCGGTTTCGAGGCCGGGCGGAATTTTATTAACCGGGTGAAACTGGCCAGCCATCTTGCCAACGTGGGCGACGCAAAAACCCTGGTTATCCATCCCGCCTCCACGACTCACCAGCAGTTAAGGGAAGAAGAACAGCGATCGGCGGGAGTAACGCCCGAATTAATCCGCGTTTCCGTGGGTTTGGAACATATTGACGATATTATCGAGGATTTCCAGCAAACTTTCCAGAGTTTATAACCAACCACCCCGCCCATGGATCGCCTAGACTTGATCTCCCCGGAAACCCGTTTCTATTCCCCACCGCATCCTTTTGTTCTCGAATCGGGGGCGGTTCTCGCAGGGGTGCGGATCGCCTATCGAACCTGGGGAATTTTGAATAACAAGCGGGATAACGGGGTTATTGTCTGTCATGCCTTCACGGGATGGGCCGACGTGGAAGCTTGGTGGGAACCTTTGTTAGGAACCGGACGCGTTCTCGATCCGACCCGCGATTTTATTGTCTGTAGCAATATTCTCGGCAGTTGCTACGGGACAACCGGCCCCACTTCGATCGATCCCCGTACCGGTAAACCCTACGGCCCGACTTTCCCGGAGATCACCATTCGGGATCTGGTTCACCTACAACGGCTGTTGATGGACGCATTGGGGATCGAGTCTTTGCGGTTGGTGATCGGGGGCTCCTTGGGAGGGATGCAGGTTTTGGAGTGGGCGCTACTGTACCCGGAGAGGACGCACTCGATCGCTGTGATTGCGGCTTCGGGACGACATTCGGCCTGGTGTATCGCGCTGGGAGAGGCCCAAAGGGGGGCGATCTACGCCGATCCGGATTGGCAAGGGGGAAATTATTCGATTGAGCGTCCTCCGGCGCGGGGTTTATCGGTGGCCCGGATGATGGCGATGACTACCTATCGATCGCACGCCAGTTTTGAGGAACGTTTCGGCCGTGAGTACGGGGAGGGGGGAGAGTTTATGATCGCCCGCTATTTAGAATATCAGGGGAGAAAGTTAGTCGAACGTTTTGATGCCAATGCTTATATCACCCTAAGTAGGGCGATGGATCGTCATGATGTCACCCGGACGGGAAAAAGTTACGAATCGGCCCTACAGTCGATTCAACAACCGACGGCGATCGTGGCGATCAATTCGGATCTTCTTTATCCTCCCGTGGAACAAGAGGAGTTAGCGAAATATATCCCCAATTCGCAATTATTCTGGTTGCGATCACCGCACGGTCACGATGCGTTTTTAATGGATGGCGATATGGATGCGTTGAATGATCTTCTCGTGGCTTTCCGTTTAGAAAGGGGAACTCGTGACGGTTGCGGGTTCGGGATGGCCGGGTAGCGATCGGTTTTGAGATGGCTCGCGGTACTATGGTTTATAGTCGTATACAAAAAGCGCGCATCTATGCAAAAAATTATTATTAAAAATTTCGGAGCGATCGAGTACGCTGAAATTGAGATTAAAAAGGTTTTAGTTTTAATCGGTGAACAAGCGAGCGGAAAGAGTACGATCGCTAAGTTGATTTATTTTTTTAAATCACTCAAAGATTATTTATTATCCAAAGATCAACTAAAAACATCAGATTCTCTCGATATATTCTCAAATTTTGTATTTCTTATACAAGAAAGATTTTATGATTTTTTTGGTTCTACACTTCATATACCCAATTTTGAGATAACTTATTATTATAGTCTTGAAAAAAATAAATTTATTAATTTAGTGCTTGATGATGAAAAAAAAATTAATGCCAGTCTCAGCAATAACTTTTTTAATGAAAATATTGAAAAATCTATAAATCAAATTAAAAAACTCTTAGAGGAAGATTTATCTGATGAGGATTTGAATTCTTACGCTCCTAATATAGGCATAATTAGATATATTCAAAGACTTTCTACAATATTAAATCAATCACTAGAATCAGTATTTGAAACAAGCCAGACCGATTTATTTTTTGTAATTGCAAGTAGAAACGTAACAGTAAGCTATTCTAATCAGTTCAATATGCGCTTATTCGCTGGGATACAAAATACACTAGAGAAGAATAATCAAAAATCTTCAAATAACAAACAACAAATTACAGATGATATTTTGATGATTGAATTTATAGAAAAATGTGAGATAATTAAAAATATTTTTGAAAAATTTGATAATTTTGACGGACTAATTAACAGATATGTAGAAGACGAAGCTAAAAAGCATCATCTAATAAATATAATGGAAAAAGTTTATAAAATATTAAAGGGTAGATATTGTATCGATAGTGATGGTGAAAAAATTGTACTAGATAGGCAATCTAAAAAATATGTTTATTTGCATAATGCTTCGTCAGGACAAAAGGAATCCATTAGAATATTACAAGATATTTTTCTAAATATTATTAATAATAGAATAATTTTAAGAATAATAGAAGAACCTGAAGCCCATTTATTTCCAGTTGCCCAGAAAAACTTAATTGAACTATTGGCAGTAATGGTCAATCAAAATGCTGATAACCAATTAATTATAACAACCCATAGTCCTTATATATTATCAGTTTTTAATAATTTGTTATTTGCTCAAAGGGTGGTCGATAAAAATCCACCTATAAAATCTGAAGTTATCACAATAATACCAGAAGATTACTGGTTGAACGCGGCTGAATTTGCTGCGTACTCGCTAGGAAATGAATTTTTAGATGAGGAGGCTAATTATTGTGAATCTATTTTTGATAGTAATACAGGAATGATCGCCCAAAACTATTTAGACACGGTTTCCGAGATGTTAGGGGGTGATTTCAATGAATTATATCAAATTCACGCAAGGACTTTTAAAAGAAAATGATAACGTTTGACGAAATCAAGAGCCATCTATCACAAAAAATAGACAGACTCGCTCAATTTGTACAAATTGAGGAAAGACAGAATTTTTTTATTATAGAGTACGAAAAAACAAAACAGTGTTTTATTATTATTGACATTAAGAAGGATACAAATACCTGTACTTTTAATATTAATATAAATGAAATTTCTATCATAATAGAAGAGTTCGATTATACAAAAATATTTGAAATTAGGAACGCTACCAAAATTGGGTTTATCCCCGTTGATGGTAAGCAGGGTTTTTTAGGGGGTCAATCTCACTGTGACTTTATTGTTTTTGACGTAAATGATTTTTGCTTCGTGGAATTGAAGCTAAACGCTACAAGCGAGAGAAAAATTAAAAAGAATCGAGAAAAAGCGATAGAGCAACTTGTTAGTACAATTAATTTTTTCAATAAAAAGCTAGACAAAAACTATCTAGACTTGAATCTAGAGGCGTATGTCTGTACACCCGAATTTTATCCTAGAGATGATGCGGCTTGGAAGTCTCTAGCGATCGAGTTTCTAGAAAATTACGGGATCGAGCTTTTCGAGAGAAATTATAAAATTTGTAAATAATAGGGCATAGGCTTTATCTTTTCTGTTGTTTATTGCGACGATTTTTGGTCACGAGATCGGGAAAATGGCTTAAATCCTCGATCGACTTCGGCGCGGGATAAATTTCTCCCGGTTCGGCCGTCACCCGATCGAGATAAACTTGAAAAGCCTCCTCATCCTCTCTATGTTCGAGAATATAGGCTCGCAATTCTTCGCGACTCATCGATTCAAATTCACGCTTTATCATACATACCTCCGATCGCCCATTTATATCTGATAATCCATGACGAAAACCACCTTACCCCCCCGTGCGTTGGCACTTAAGGCAGCGGTCATCTTCTTCGGATAGGGAAGATTGAGATTATTCATTAACTGAATAAAATCCTGGCGATTGCGGCCGGCGAAACGGGGATTCCAGCGCTTTTCCTCACCGATCGAGGAGACCGTTCTTCCCAGATAATCGTGACAGGGATAGACCAGCGTATCGTCGGGGAGGGTGAACAACTTCTCCGTTACCGTCTTGTATAACACCTCCGGCGAACCGTTCTGAAAATCGGTACGACCGCAACCGCGAATTAAGAGTGCATCCCCCGTTAATAGGCGTTTTTCATCGATGAGATAGGCTATATGACTATCGGTGTGGCCCGGAGTGGCGATCGCTTTTAGCTGCTGACCTGCCACAATCCAGATATCGCCATCGCGTACATAACCATCGATATCGCTCACTTCGGCGTTTTCGGGAACGAGGATCGAACAGTTGGTTAACTCCCGTAAGCGGTGCGCGCCGGTGATATGGTCGGCGTGGACATGGGTTTCCATGGTGTAGCCTAGGTTTAACCCCAACTGCCAAAGAATTTGCCGATCGCGATCAACCTGTTCCAGGACCGGATCGATTAAAATAGCCTCCCCCGTACCCGAATCAGCGATCAGATAGGTGTAGGTACTCGATTCCCTATCGAAAAGCTGGCGGAAAATCGGCGCTGCCGGCCCGAATGCGATCGAGTAGGCCGAGGGGAGAGAAGTTCTCTCTTTAAGCGATCGCAACAAATCCCGGGCCAGTTCGGCCGCCTGTAAACGCAGTTCGGGAATGGCGGTGGTTTCCCAGAGATCGCCTTTGCGGGGATTTCCCAAGGTGTACAGCGTGTCCGATGCCGTACCGTCTGGCCTGAGAATCGCCCCGTTGTCCGCGGTTTCGATGCCACAATTCAAAGGATGGGGACGGATTAACCCCCGTTGGCGAAGATGAACGACGAGGGGATCGGTTATGGTCGCGTAATCGTTACCCGCGCCGGTACAGTTAATGATTCGATCGATCGGTAGGTTTAACAGGTTTCCCGTTCCCCGTTGACGGATAGTAACCTCTACACAGCCGTTTTTAACCTCAGCACTTTCAATTCTTCCCCCATGATAGGTTAATTGTCCCGATTCTACGGCCTCGTCGAGGATACCGGCGATCTCGTCGGCGAGGCGATGGCGAAGAACCTCCCAATAGGCTTTCAGGTGGCGTAGAAATCTGGCGCGTTCCGCTATCGGCAGACAATGCCATAGACCTTGAGATATCGGGCGTAAGGCGTTTAAAACGGCGCGCCAGTCGTGACCTCGACTCTCTGCGGTTTTTACCTCCGCGCGAATCTGCCGTAGGAGTCCCCGCGTGGTCTGGGGCGCGGTTTCGAGGGTGAGGAACGGGGGATAGGGATCGGTGGGGCGGTGCGTTCGGGGGATCAGGCCATGACGGGAAACCGCGTGGATTTTGCCCGTGAATCCCCTTTGTGCCAGGGAAACCACCATATCCACCATCGTTAACCCCGTACCGACGATCAAGATCGTCCCGTCGGGTTTTAGCTCGGTGAGTGTGTCCGTCTCCCAAGCGTCGCGGAGATAGAGGGAATTGAGAGACGCGAGGGGTTGGGGAACCGTTGCGGGAAAATTGCCCAGCGCCAGAACTACTTTAGCGGCGCTGATTTTCTTGCCTCCTTTTAGGGTAATCGTCGCCTTTTCCCCGTCGAGTGTCAGATCGATCGCCGCATCGGTAAATGTTTCCAGACGGTGATCGGCAATGGCGTTTTCCCTCGCTTCTTCTAGGATCGATCGGATGTATTTGCCGTACACTAGACGCGGTACGAAGCTGGCCGGATCGATCGATCGATAGCCGTTATCCGCTAACCAGTGGAGGAAATGTTCGGGATCGTCCTCGAAGGCGCTCATTTTGCCCGCAGGAATATTGAGCAGGTGGCCGCTGTCTCGTGTTCCGTAGGCGATCCCCGTACCGAGGGGTTTTCGGTGATCGATCAGGGCGATCGATAATGGAGTCCCCGTGTCGCGTAATAGGTTCGCCGTCACGAGGGAACCACTAAATCCTCCCCCGATAATGGCGATGTCGAAAGTTGCAGAAAATTGATTCCGGTCAATGTAGCTCATAGATAACTATCGGGGAGGGAATTAGGGGTATGGTAAGGGTGTCCTTGTGGAGAAAAGAAGCGTTTGGTTGAGCATTTAGGTCATCGATAGGCGATGCCCATTTGTTGAAAAATAGTATTAACTCGCCAATGTCGGTTTTTGCAGGAAGCTTCGGCCGCTATCTGTTGTTTTTTAATTCTCATAACAAATCCTTTTATAACTTTTAAAGATGATTTAGTATTAGTTAGTCTAGCTAAGTGGGTGGGTGGAATTAAATATAAGATGAACGTAGGTTGGGTTGAAGCATGAAACCCAACGCCTGCATGGGTTACGCTACCGCTAACCCATCCTACAAATAATTTTGCCTCCCTACTTAATTAAAAGACGATTTTTAGGCATTCTTGGTTAAGACATTAAAAATAAACGATAGGATTTGCTGTCAATTAAGATATAAATCCCTAGAACAATATAGATAAAAGGACTAATTTTATGTCCGTAGTTTGTAACCACTTTAGCTATCCTGGGATGGGTAATCAAAAAATAGGCTAGGGCGCACCAAATCCCCATCATGAGATAAAAAATTATCATGATAATTAAGACGTGCGTCGGGGAATTATTGGCAAAAAGAGAGGTATAGATACCAATATTATCACCACCATTAGCCACAGTCACGGCAGCAACGTAATAGGTTTGGGAGGGAAAACGAGGAACAAAGGAGCGATTTCTAGAAGAATTAACATCTTCTCTTACTTCTTGAATGTAATCCTCATTTTCCCTTGACAAAAGTTGTTTAATGCCGATAATTAGAGGAATAAATCCTAATAGACCAATCCATTCTTTAGAAACCAGTAACCCAAATAGTAAACCGAGGGAACTAGCTAGGAGAATGAGGGTAAAACCGAGGTATTGACCAATAATCAGGTGTCGAGGTCGAAAATTAGCATTAAGTCGCGAGAAAAACAACATTAGCACCATCAGATCATCAAGATTTGTGGCTACAAAACTCGTCACGCTAGTAATTAAAAGGGTTACTAACCAATTCATAGATTGAAAAAAGAGATAATCCTTCCCATTCTAAATGTCATAGTGCCAGATTTCCTCCTCTCGTAAAAGAAGACGATGGACAGGAAGACGTTCCACGGACCCCTGTTGTTCAAGATGATTAAGTGCGCGGGTAATAGTGACTCTAGTAGTTCCTAATAAGTCAGCGATATCCTGATGAGTTAGACGCACATCAATTAATTGTCCGGTACCGGTTTGTTTGCCAAATTGATTGCCTAACCATGCCAGTAATTTCAAGACCATAATATCAGTACGTTTGTAGCTACGAATAATACTTAGTTCTTGTGCTTGCTGAAGATGAGACAGCAGAATTTCTGCCATTTGATAACTCTCAACTGTGGAAAAGGAAACTGCTTGTACAGGACTAATGCACTCAACTTGATAGGGATTGACTCTCTCTAGGGTTTTACCGACAAAACTGCCAGGTCCCCACAATCCCAAGACGATCAGGGTTCCATCTTCTAACCAAGTGGAGGTTTTCACGACTCCACTCTCGATTTTCCAGAAATTAGGATTTCTGAGGGGCAAAATTGCCCGATTATCAAAGTGCCAGCGATGGGGGGTTGGTGGTTGATAGGTAAGCGTCATGATTGATAATTAATTTTGATTAGGTACTTAGTCAGTCAAAAGCACGAGGCTGTCGGGAAAGGGGCTTTTTAGACAAGTTAAGGGTTTTTTGAGAATTTTGGGGTAAAAACGATAATTACCCCAAAAAAGACTGATTTTATGCCCTTGCAAGCCCTATTTATTTCGGGGTGTTAGTCTTCTCCAGTTCCGTCGTGGCCGAGGAGATCAGTTCTTGCCAAGCTCGATCGCTTTCCTGTAGAGTCTGTTTAACCGCGTCGATGGTCTTTTCCACGCGAGTTTTCAGGAAAGGGGAAGCACTGTCTTTGAGTCGTTCGGTGTCGTCGGCTAAGATATCGATCGTCTCGGAGGTATTAACGAGGCTCTTTTCTAGGGTAATAAGGTTGTTTTGCAGGGTTTCACTGAGTTTAGCCCCGGATTTGGTCAATTTTTTCGTCAATTTACTCACTTTTTCCCCTAGATCGTCAATATTATCCGCTAAGTCCTCTAGGTTGTCCTGTTGAGCTTCGATAATCTTCTTGTCGAGAGAAGGAGCGGCTAGTTGAGCATTTAGGTCATCGATAGCCGATTTTGCGGCTTGGATGGCTTTTTCATAGGCAATTTGGGCATCTTCGAGAATTTTTGGGCTAGAAACCTCATTTTTTTTCTTAACTGGTTCCACCACGGTGCCACCCGTTGCCGTGGCACGGTCGATGACGGCCAACTGTTCGGGGAGTAGGGGCAAGGCGATCGCATTTACTCTTCCCCCTAGGAGCAAAGTGACAGTTAAGAGGAAAATCAGCAGCCGGAAAACTTGATTTTTGAGGCTTTGAAAGCTCTTATTTAGGTTGATCATGATTTGATTTTCTCCTGTTCGGAAAATTGGTTAGTCTATCTGGATTTTATCATATCAAATTTTTATTTAACAAGAAATTTTATAAATAATTTATTGTATTTTTTGCCAATAAATTGCAAATAAAAATATAATCTTTTTGAGACAAAAGCTAATAAAGAAAAGCTTTTGCTCTCTCAAAGAAAATTAATTTTTATCAGTTTTTCATTAATGAGATGCTGAATTATCCGATGGATTTATTTCTTGATTAATCGGGGATATTTTCTTACGACCTTTAATATATTTGCCTAAAGATTTATTTTTCTTAAGTCGTTTAATGCCACTTAAAGTGCAGAGAGAGAATAGAGTTCCCACCAGAACCATCTGCCATAAACCGCAACCAGAAGCCGCGCCTAATCCTGCCGCTAACCAGATAGTCGCCGCCGAAGTCAAACCTTTTACTTGTACCTTATTTAGTTCCCGATGGGATTGTTGTAGGATGATTCCCGCTCCTAAAAAACCGACACCAGAAGCGACCCCTTGAATAGTGCGACTGAGAGCATTAGAAGACGCATAACCCACATCTCCCTCCGCTTGTAGGGGAATCATCACGAACAGGGCAGCCCCGAGACTAACGATGATAAAAGTTCTCAATCCGGCGGGACGACCGCCTCGCTGTCGGTTATAACCAATCAGACAGCCGACGGCCATAGCCATACTCAGCCGAAAAATAATCGTTTGCCAATCTTCCGAGTCAAAAAACATTGCTTAACCCATCAAATGAGATAAAAACTTCCCCTAACCAATCAAGGCCTTTTCCAGATCCCGCTTTTAATCGTTCCTATTCTCGATCCCGATCGATAATCCTAGTAAAGCTGTTGTTATACCTCGTTTTAAGCGTTCTTTTTCCGGCATTGTCTGGTGAGTCATCAAAGAGGGATAACAGACCAAAGACTGTCCTATTAGTCGATATCTTCGAGGTCTTTAAACAGGGCCGTGCTGAGGTAACGTTCCCCGAAACTAGGCTGAATCATGACGATTAATTTATCTTCGTTTTCGGGTCTTTTGCCCACCTGAATCGCCGCCCATAAAGCGGCCCCGGCCGAGATGCCGGATAGTAATCCTTCCTGACGAGCTAACCGTCGCGCGTAGGCGAAAGCCTCTGTATCATCGACGATAATCACCTCATCGATTAATTCGGGGCGGAAAATTGCCGGGATAAAACCGGCGCCGATGCCTTGGATTTTGTGCGGCCCCGGTTGTCCCCCCGATAAGACAGGACTATTAGAGGGTTCAACTGCGATCGCTTGAAATTGGGGACGACGGGGTTTAATGGTTTCGGCAATACCGGTAATGGTTCCCCCGGTTCCCACGCCACCAATAACCATATCTACCTGGCCGTCGGTATCGGCCCAGATTTCTTCGGCGGTGGTTTCCCGGTGAATTTTCGGGTTGGCCGGGTTGCGGAACTGTTGCAAACTATAGGCGTTGGGGGTGTTTTCGACTATTTCCTCGGCCCGGGCGATCGCTCCTTTCATGCCTTGGCTACCCGGGGTTAACTCTAATTGCGCCCCGTAAGCTTTTAACATTGCCCGTCGTTCTAAACTCATGGTTTCGGGCATAGTCAGGACTAGGCGATAGCCTTTGGCCGCCGCTACCATGGCCAGGGCGATGCCGGTATTACCGGAAGTGGGTTCCACCAGAATTGTTTTATCGGGGTGAATCAGTCCAGCGGCTTCAGCGTCCTCCACCATACTGACACCAATGCGATCTTTAACCGAGGCGGCCGGGTTCATGCTTTCCAGTTTGACGACGATGCGAGCTTTTACTCCCTCTGCCACTGGGATTCGATTCAGTTGAACTAGGGGAGTCCGTCCTACCAATTGGGTGATGTCTCTTGCGATCGGCATAATCCCACTTGCTTTGTATTTGTTGGCTATTTTTGATTATATATGTATTTAAGATGTTTTACAATACTTTTTAAGTCAGAGTACACTGCAAAATGCTGGTGTTGGCACCTCTGATCACAACGTCGGCGGGGATTATCCCTGTCGATTTTTTTGCCTTGCCACTTTTTTTAGTATATCGAAGCACAATCGACAAAATTGCCCCCGGAAATTTCCCTCAATTTAGTTAATTATTATTGGTATATAAAAGCACATTTGTTTAAACAACTTAAACGAATTATTAGAGAGATGAAAAGAGCGATACTTTTTCTCAGTATAGGGTTACACATTTAAGAAAGTTTTCTGAGATTTGTGCTGAAAAATTATTTTTTTTGCCGTTTTTTTAGGAAACAATTTTTAATAAATAAAAGTAGGAAAATGGTCTATAAAATAATTCATGGCAAAAACGAAGTGTGTCTAGGAGCGTCAATAAACGCTAAATTCAATTAACAAGAATTGTTCCTCGATATACAAAAAAATCTGGACAAGGGAGAGTAAACTTTTTTCAAGGACGATAGTATAGTCCCAAGAAAAAAACTCCCAGATACTTTATCGGAAAAAATAAAGAAAAGCCAGAGAAATCAACCTCGATATTTTGCCGAAACCAATCATCATTATAGGAGATGAAAACTATGGTGTTAGATGCCTTTGCCAAAGTCGTTTCTCAGGCCGATACCCGCGGGGAATACCTGAGCGAGAATCAAGTCAATGCCCTAATTGCCTTCGTCAAAGATGGTATTGACACTCCCATCGCTAAAAGCGAGGGATTCTTGGTTCACTGAGTTTCCTTAATCTGGCAGGACGTATCCAACCAAACCAGAGGGAATCTCTCCCCAAGCGTATTAGTTT
>VYLI01000235.1_pt1 | contig 14659 bp, 19 predicted proteins | sample 5109511 | NCBI WGS metagenome assembly VYLI01 (sample SAMN12291808, study PRJNA351875) | freshwater metagenome | isolation source: freshwater lake | place: USA: Michigan, MSU1 Lake | collected 2011-08-19
ACCGGAACTCACGCTTGGGGAGAGATTCCCTCTGGTTTGGTTGGATACGTCCTGCCAGATTAAGGAAACTCAGTGAACCAAGAATCCCTCGCTTTTAGCGATGGGAGTGTCAATTTGTGAAGAAGGAAACTGGGAAACTTCCCAATCCGATCGTCGATATAGAAGCATGGTTGGCTGGCAAGAATGCGGCCGGTCTGAACCGGTGGGAAGTTTATTACGAGCTTTTCGAGAAATCGGAGGGACGAGCGAACAAACAAAAAACGGGGAAAGAACAAACCCCCAAAAAGCTCTCCTTTTCAGAACGAAACGAAACGAAGCGATTGGCGAGATTAGCGGGCGAAAAATGGATCGACCCGTGGGGCTTAGAAAGCGATGTATGATCCTGCGTTGCCCCCCCAGAATATCGAGGCCGAGGAATCTATTTTAGGGGGAATTCTCCTTGATCCTAAGGCGATGGGACGGATCGTCGATTTTCTAGCCGCCGATGCGTTTTACCTTCGTTCCCATCAAGAAATCTACCGAGCGGCGGTCTTTCTTCACGGCAAGGGAAAGCCCACAGACGTGATGACGGTTTCCAGTTGGCTGCAGGATTACCAGCTTCTCGACGAGGTGGGAGGGATTCCTCGACTATTACAGCTAATCGAGCGCACGGTATCGGCCGCCAACATCGATCGCTACGCCGAGTTGGTGATGGATAAGTATGTCCGTCGTCAGTTGATCGGGACGGGAGGCAAGGTCATCGAGTTGGCCCGCGACACGACGCGAGAGTTGGACGAGGTACTGGACGGAGCGGAACAGGAAGTATTTCTGGTATCGAACTGGGGACGGACGACGCGAACCCTCTCCAATGGCGAGGTGGCGAGTGCTGCCTTCACGGAATTGGAGAAAAATAACCCGATTTACCCCACGGGCTTACGGGAGTTGGACAATCTAATCGTCGGTTTCGAGCCTGGAACGTTGACCCTGCTCGCGGGGCGACCGTCGATGGGGAAGTCCCAAGCCGCCTTATTTCTCGCCTTACAGATGATGGTCGCCCGACGGATACCTGTGGTTTTCTTCTCGTTGGAGATGACCGCCCAACAGCTAGAGTACCGTCTGTGGAGTTTGTTGAGCGTTCACCCGCACTATTGCGATTGTGGGTTTTACCCCCTCCGAAGCGGTCGGATCAGGCAACACCGGGCGGGATTGGCTCCACTTACCGAGCGGGAACATGAAACGATCGCCAGGGTGTTAGGAATCGCCACCGAGTTGCCCCTTTATTTGAACGACGACCGGGGAACAACGGTCGTGGGCATCGCCTCGGAATGCCGTCGTCTCATTAGCGAGGGAAAAAGACCGGGCTTGGTAGTGGTGGACTATCTTCAGATGATGGCCGACGATTCCCCGAACGGCAACCGCAGTTACGAGTTGGGCAATGTCGCCCGGGGACTGTACAAAATGGCGGGGGATTTAAACGTGCCAGTTCTCGCACTCTCCCAGATATCGCGGGCGGTAGAGGGACGCAACAATAAACGCCCAGTCATGGCCGATCTCAGTCAATCGGGAATTCTGGAGATGGTCTCCGATAACGTTGTCCTGCTCTATCGCGATGAATATTACAACCCCGATAGTTCCGATCGCGATGTGCTGGAATTGATCGTCGGCAAAGCCCGTCACGGCCTGACGGGAACGGCACGCTTTCTATTCGATAAGTCCTACGGATTGTTGACGGAATTGCCCGGAGGTAATCATGGCAATTGAAGCGGGAGCGTCGATCGTTATCGTCGGGGAGCATCCCGATAACGGTAAGTTCTACAAAATCGGTGAGGTTCGCCAAGATGGTTGGATACTGACCACCGATAACCGTCTGTTTCACTACCAGTTTTTTGAAGTCTGTTCCCCTCTCGAACCGAGACCGAGAGGCTCCAAGATACAAAGAACCCGGGCGAAGCGTTCGACAACCCTATCGCCCCCGTCCTCTATCTCGATTGCCTCTAATTCTTTCTTAGGGGAAAGTGAGCCACCGATTTTCTTAGGGGAAAATTTAGGACAGAACGATCGCATCTCTGAAATTTCCCCTAAGAAAAAAACGGTCAACCCCGTCACATCTTCAGAAATTTTCTTAGGGGAAAATGATCGTCATCAATCCTCCAAGTTGATTTCCCCTAAGAAAAATCCGAGTGGTTCCCTTTATGCCTTTAACCAAGAGAAGAAGGATAAACACGGTAACGTGAAAACTTATCCAAAGGTTGAGGGCGATCGTTCGATGGGCAATCCCGATCATTGGTTCTGGGCTTACTGTTGGGACGAGAAGGTTAACGGTAAATGGAAAACCTTCAAGCGGTCAGTCCCCCGTGAGAAGCTGTCAAAGGTGCGAATCGCGATCGATGCTAATCAACCCGTTTCAGAAATCCTGAAAATCATTGGTTGAGGTTCCGCACAACGACCGCCAGTCCCCGCAAACGGTGAGGACTTTCCCTAAGACATGATCAGACTTTGCTGCAGGCAGTTGATCGTTTCCCGATCTTTTTTGAACTTTTCGGCAATGGCAACCATGAGACGATCAGCACCGATTATCTCAATTAAATCTTCTAAATTCGGTTCGGAGCCTCCCGACACCAACAAACCAAAGTAACGGCGGGAACCAGGAGCAATTTCTTCCATCCCATCGAGAAGCTTCTCTAAGGTATCCTCGCTGATCCAGTTCTTCCCGTTCCTAAAAGAACTGATATGGGGCGTTCCGATCCCCGACACCTCGGAAAGATCCTTACCACTAATCTTGAAATAATCTTGGGTTGTTTTAAAGGCTTGCCTAATTGTTAACTTTTGCATACTCACCGACTCAAATGCGAATTAATTAGTTGATAATTAGTCTAGCAAACAAATATAACTGATTTTCGCACGATCAGAACCACTCATACCGATTATGACACGGAAACTACAAGTTGTGAAAATACTGGGGCATTTTAAGGAATTTTTAAGCTTCCTTCCGATTGACCCGTTCGGATGGGTTCGTCCCGTTCGCGACCGAGAGGATTAGCCCAAAAAAACAAGCCCCAATCTGGTTAGGGAACGGGGCAAGAAAATGACTTCTTCATTAGATGTACCTATCTAGAAGTAACCGTCGAGATCGATTTGTCGAAACGCAACTTTCGGGATCGGTTCATCGGGGTTCATCTTTTGAGATTCATCCTCTGAAATTCATTCTTTTACAGTGTGACTATTATGACACGGATCGAGCAAAAATTTTACCCTCTAACGGCGGAAATATCCCAAAAGCTGAGAGACTCCAAGTTGACGGCCGCTGAGTGGAGACTATGGAGTTACCTGGTTGAGTTAGATCCCTTCGGCGATCGCTACTCCGATTTACCAGATACATTGACGATCATGCAAGCGGTTGATATTAAGAAAACCACCTTTTACACGGCGATCGCTAAATTCCAGGAACTCGGACTATTTGACTTTCAAGATAAGGGGTTCTCGTTTCGCAACCTTCGAGGCATTCCGAAAAATCGGAAAACGGTTCAATTCGTCGGAAGCATTTCCGAAATTTCGGAAAACAGTTTGGAAAATCGGAAAACGGTTCAATTCGTCGGAAACGATTTTGAAAATTCGGAAAATCAACCGCTAAAACCTTTGCCCCTCGAAGATTCTGGCTCTCCTCAGACTATTCAGATCATTCAGACTATTCAAACCTTCCAGACCGAAGGGGGAGGGGATGAAAAAAATGATGATGGAAATTCGACCAATGGAATCGACGACACAAATGATATTAAGGAAAAGATTTTAGTACAAGAGAACCACCTCAATTCTCAAATTTCCCCTACAGAAAAAACTACAAAGGAAATTCCGCGGGACTTGATCGACAAGCTCTCAGAACTAGAGATCCCGTTAGATGCGGTGGTGAGGAAGGCGATCACCGCCCATGACCTCTCACAAGCTTGGGGAGCGATACGACACATCGAGAATACAAGGGAAACCATTAAAAACCCCCGTTCCGTTTTCCTATACCAGCTTCCCAAACAAACAGTAGACAAATCCAAACCGAAGCCACTATCTAAGGAGTTTTTGGATTGGTATCAGTACGTCAGGGGTGAAAAGGTGGTTGATGTGCCGCCAGAATATTTAAGCCTCGATCGATATGGAGAGCCGAAAGTCAGGCTCAAAAGCGATCCTCATCGGCTTGTCGATTGGCGGCGGGTACGAGATGATGCCAGTTTAGAACAGGTGGCCACACCCGAACAGTTTAAGCGGTTCATGGAAAAAATCCGAGCAATGGCAGCCAAGGGAGGAAAAGGCGATGGTAGCAGCACCTAAAAAATCATCTTGGTATGTCTCACAAACTTGGTCGGCTCATGGCTGGCAATGGTCGTTTACCTATTACGAAATCTCGGCTCGACGGGTCATCGAGAATAGCGATCGTTCCATTTCGCTGAACATCCCTTGCTCTGACGCGGTTCGACACGCATCGCCTCAAATGTGGCTGGAGAAGTGGGCTAAGAGCAAAGCGGGTCAAGCTCGACTCGGCAAGCTCCAACCAGAGACCACTCATCAACTGAATTTTCTTAGGGGAAAAGTCGAGGGTGTGCCTGATGGAATTTCCCCTAAGAAAAAGAATTCAGACAAATGTTTAGACATCTCGCTATCTTCAGTGGAATTGGTGGGTTCACGCCGGCCGCCGAACGAATCGGAGGAATTGCCCCGAAGCAGTTCGTCGAAATTAACCCCGATGCCTGATACCTTGCAGGGAGAAGCGTTAGCCAGTGAAAAGCAACGATCTCATTCAAAAGATTCCTCTATCTCGATTACCTCTAATTCTTTCTTAGGGGAAAGTGAGCCACCGATTTTCTTAGGGGAAAATTTAGAACAGAACGATCTCATCTCTAAAATTTCCCCTAAGAAAAAAACGGGCAACCCCGCAAGTACCTGCGAAAAACATTCCCCCTCAGAGATTTTCTTAGGGGAAAATGATCGTCCTCGATCCTCCCAGCTGATTTCCCCTAAGAAAAATCCGAGCGGTTCCCTATATGCCTTTATCCAAGACAAAAAGGATAGATACGGTAACGTGAAAACTTATCCAAAAGTTGAGGGCGATCGTTCGACTGGCAATCCCGATCATTGGTTCTGGGCTTACTGTTGGGACGAGAAGGTTAACGATAAATGGAAAACCTTCAAGCGGTCAGTCCCCCGTGAGAAACTGTCAAAGGTGCGAATGGCGATCGATGCTAATCAACCCGTTTCAGAAATCCTGAAAATCATTGGTTAAGGTTCCGCACAACGACCGCCAGTCCCCGCATCCTCTACCTTGATTCTCTCTAAAATACCTTTACTAGGGGATACAGATGTATCTTCAACCAGTACAAAATTATCCCCTAGTAAAGAGGATGTCGAGAATGCCAAACGTCCGCGCCGCCGTAGGGGTCAGGGTTCGGGATACCTGATTACTACCCACGCCAATCAGAGGAAGTATAAGCAGAAATACGGCTCTTCTCGGCTTTGTGTGATAATTTTTGCTTATGGAATCGTGAAATGTTTACTGGACAAGACTTTTAAGACTATTTTGCGGATATTCTATCAGTATAGACCTCGTTTCCACACAGAAACCAGAAGAGCCGAAATACCCGCAGATTTTCTATCAAGTCGAGTTCGGCAAGCGCAAGCGATCGATCTACTTACCACCTGAAAAGGTGGATCGGATTCGAGAACTCGATCGCATGGGCAGACCGATCGGGGAAATTCTAGAAGCGATCGATTCCCCTAAAGCGCGGGAGGTTTTAGAGGAATACCAGCAGTTTTTACGAAACAAATCGGGCTCTTCGGTTTGTGTTATGCAATGGACGGGGGTTATAAGGGATGGAACCCTTATATAGAAAGGCATTTAGCGATTTTTGTCAATTGTTTTTGATCTAGAGCGAACTAATCAACCATACCAAGTAACGAAGAACCACAAATCGGTAATCAATCCAAGTAATAGGAGCTTATAAGATGACAGAAGTTTCTCAGCGAGATTTTATCAAGAAGATCAACCAACTTACCCGTAAATCTAGTTTTTATCAACGTTTCAACGAATGCCGCTATAGCCATGTCAAGGGCTACATCGACCACGACGACGTTATTTTCTCTATGGCTCGTTTGCTGACGAGTTATCAGTGTTATGATGCCGATATTTTCGAGATGGATTTCACTCACCGCACTTCTTTGATTATTCTTGATCGAGCTTATCAAAAAGGTTTCGGTTCCTATTGGTTGAGCGAGTCTCTTTTTGATGCTTTCTGCAATAGTCAACTACCCAATACGGTCGGGCAGCTCAAACAGGTAATCCTTTCTGGGGTCTTATTATTACCGCCGAAGTTGAAAAATCCCGACGGGCAATCCCTGAAATGGCTCTGTTTTTTTCACCGTCTAGCCGATCAGACCATAGCACCGATTGAAATCATGGGCAGCCGGCTAGAAATCGGGGTGGCCGCCGAGGATACTCTTAGCTGGTTTACCGTTTTTGATGACGGTACGCAGTACGGCGTACATCGATGTTTAAAAGTCGATGAAAACCTTCAACTCGACTATCAAGATGAAAACGAGATGTTCATCGATCGAGACCTAGCCCGCACGGGACTCAATACCGTCGTGGAGACGGAAAAGGAATTTACCGATCAGGTCACGGATTTATTGGTTCAAACTCTTCTCTACCTACAGCAAAAGTCGGATTTCTCGGTCTCGCCGAGCCGCTCCTCAGTCAAAAACTCTGGCAAAAACCGCAAGTTGACCCCCCACATCATCGGTCGAGATTATCGCATCAGAAGCGAGTCCGAGCGCGATGCCCCCACCGACCGTCAGTACCGTACCCATTGGTGCAGGGGTTTCTATCGTTGGCAACCCTACGGACACAGAGAACGACCCGATCGCAAGCTGATCTGGATCGAGCCAGTTTTGGTTAATGGCTAAATCGCTAGATAATAAGCGTGTACTATTTTGATGGACTAACGACTTTTTTCAATGATTTTTATTCTTGGTATCAGTTAAATGACTAACTTATGCTATTTTATCAATATGTCTTGATGTTAAGACTTAATAGTGTCAAGACTTAATGGTATGAAAACTATTGTGATCTCATCTTTATCGGGAGGGCAGGGTAAAACCACCACGGCTTTCTTTTTGGGTAAAATGCTGGGCCGAACAGCGAGGGTTTTATCGGTCGATGCCGACCCGCAGGCGAACCTGACTTTTTTTTCGGGTCATGAAGTGGAACCGAACGCGCCGACGCTTTTGGAGGTAATCAAGGGGACGGTAGCGGCGACGGATGCAGTTTATGCCCTTAACGATTCCAGATTTCTTATTCCCGCAGATGACGGTTTGAGCAATGCCCAAGAGTATTTGGCTTCTAGTGGGATGGGTGCGCTAATTCTCCGGACGCGGCTCAAACTCCCGGCGGACTATTTTGATTACTGCATCATCGACGCCCCCCCAGCCAGGACACAGATATCTATTGCTACCATCGGTGCGGCCGACTATTTGCTGATCCCCGCCGAAGCTTCTACTAAAGGGGTCAATTCCCTGATCCGCACTTTAGAATTAGCGGACAGTCTCTCGAAATTAGGGGCTTTCACCGGAACGCTCCTCGGTGTCATCCCTTTTCGAGATCGCTGGTTCGGTCGTTCTCACTCGAAGGATAGCGCGGCGGCGATCGCTGCCATGGCCGAGGTTGCCCCAGGAGTGAAGATATTTCCCTCGATTTTGGAGAGCGAGCGCTATAAACAGGCTCTCAATCAGGGAAAGTTACCGAGCGAGATCGGCCACGGGGAAATGGAAATCGCCTTTCAAAAGGTGATCGAATTACTGGACGTTAAAACCAAGGAGGAGAGATGAGCAACGCCCTCGATCGATTGGTCAACAAGAAAAAGCCCACGGTTCCCCCTCGCATTGATGTGGTCGAAGAAATCCTGCCAATTCCTTCAGAACCAAAAGAAGAAATTGCTCAATTGACTCAAGATGCTATAAAAAATTTAAGTCAAGACAGCAAGACATCTTTGAGTCAAGATAGTAATGCTGAAACATCTCTCATGGTCTCCGAGCTACGTCAAGGAGATGATTTTGAGACAGTTCGCAATACTATCCGTCTTGAGCGGGTGATCGATGATTCCTTGCGGCAGTTGTGTCACGACGAGAGAATTACCAAAGAAACCCTGCTGGAGGCAGCCTATCTTTATCTAGAGGCTCACCCTACCGAGTTAAAGGAGGTAGTAAGGACGGCACGGCAACGCTTACAACGACGTAAAGCGATCGCTGACTACAAACGAGCTAAGACGATGCAGGAAAGATTTTTAAAGTCTTGATGTCTTGATGTCAAGATGTCTTGACATCTTGATACTTAGCAAATAAACAAAGCATACCGGCAGAGCAACTGGTAACATGACGGCATCCAAAAAACCGAGCCGGGGAGCTTGGTAGGTTGTTCGCCAACCGAAGAGTCTCTCGGCTCACCATCTCTACATCGCTCGAAACCTCCCCAAAAATTCAGTCACCCCATCGGCGGGCGCTCTGTGACCTTCTCTTTCGCACCGAAGTTCGGGTTAAATCTTCTTAACCCGAACTTGCACTAATCTTTCTCTCTCCAGCCGCATTCCGGGCATTGCCAAGGCTCTTACTGGGCCGGACTACTGGTAAAAATATGCTGGCAATCGGGACAAACGCCTGTAAAGAAGGGATGGTTGTCTAATATTTTTTCCTGCTCCTCTCGCGTGTAACGGCACAGCCGGTTCGGCATCAGTTCATCGCCGTACCATGAATAACCGACCGGCGACCACAATTCTCGATCGCTCTCGATGGCCGTTTCCGGGTCGGGGTGGAAGTCGGGGCATTTTTCTGTTTCTACCCCTTCGGGATGGACAGCACAGACGAAGTAGATTTGATGGGTGTATAGCAGACAGCGATCGCAATCAGGAATTTTGCTCATCTCAATTTTCGAGCAACTCTAAATATTGAATCAACGGGAAGCGGGTCAACTCTGGCTTAGACCAATACGCCAACGGCATCCCCGATCTGTTCATCGCTGACCTCTAGGTATCTTTGTAGGACTTCGAGGCTACTATGACCGCTGATTTTTTGGATCACCCGAAGCGGCACACCGCGGTTACTCATCATGGTCAGCGCCGACCTACGGAAGCTGTGGGTCGAGACTCCCTTTAGTCCCGCCCGTTCGCAAGCGTTTCTTAGGATCAGGTCGGCACTTGATCGATGCAGGTGTCCTTTTTCTCTCGCGTTGTGGAAGGAAGGGAAAAGATAATCATCTGGCTGAAATTCTTGCAGGTAAAGGTCGAGGATTTTCCGCAGGGCCGGATTGACGGGGATGGAACGGGTTCCCTTCTTGCCTTTGGTTGTCGCTTTTCTGAAGGTGATCGCCGCCCCCACGTCGTTGACGGTCAACTGCAGCGCCTCTGATATCCTGCAGCCGGTGTAGAAACAGATGCCAAACAGACATCTATCCCGATTGTTATCGAAACCTGCGAACAGACGATCTAGTTCGGCTTGAGAGAGGATTTTGGCTTGTCCGTTACCGTTAACTTTCACGATACTTTTGTTCTACTCGTCAAAAGAAAGAAAACTTTCGTCTAGTATAATACCACCAGTCGTTCGGAAGTCTTTTTCTTTAAAATAATTCTTTGGGCAGTTAGTTATGTTATAACATTTGTCATAACATAATTACGGAAGGTCATAGGTTATGACAAGTCTAACGCTCCGAAAAATCGGCAATTCCATAGGTGTGATCTTACCGAAAGAGGTTTTATCCCGACTGAACGTAGAGGAAGGAGATCAGATTTATATCACGGAATCGCCAGATGGATACAGAATTTCTAGCTTTGATCCCGATTTTGAAGAAACCATGAAAGCTTTTGAAGATACTTACTCTCAGTACCGCAACGCCTTTAAGGAACTCGCCAAATAATGATCGAGGAACCGAAATGGTTATCGAGTGATGCGGTTCAGGTGATTCAGGAAACTTTAATCGCTCGAACTGGGGGGACTCCTGGAGTTTTAAACCCAACCCTGTTGGAATCCACTGTCAATAAGCCAAAATTCTTTTTTCAGTACGAACCTGAATCATCGATTTTTAAGTTAGCGGCGGCCTATGGCTACGGTTTTATCAAAAATCATTGCTTCTGCGATGGTAATAAACGTATAGCCCTGGCCACCGTTTCAATTTTTTTGCGAAAGAACGGCTATCGCTTGAACGCCGGTGAAGCAGAAACGGTCACTTTCTTTCGCGGTCTTGCGGGCGCTCTCGAAACCTATGAGGAGGGTTTCGCCAGATTGACCGATTGGATCGAACAATATGCGATCGAACTGGAAGATTAACCACGAAGACTGTTCTAACGCCTCTAATCTAACGTTTTTTAACTCTTATCCCGCAAGAGAACTGAAAATATGTCGGAAAATATGGCTAATTCGCTCTCATCGAGTCAAATACCTTTAAGTTTATTCGATACGGGCGGCGACGATCGAAAGGAGAGAGCCACCCAGATGAGCAAGGATTTCCTGTTCACTTGGAAAGTTAGGATCGCAGACTACCAGCAACAGGTGAGAGAGGGAAAGACGGTCGAGCAACCGACTTTATTCGATCTGCCTAAAACCACATGGCACACCGCTGACGAGATTGATCCTTTTTCTTTACCCCGTCATCCCTCAGATTTTTATCGTCGTCCCGACATCGAACCTCCCGACGATTCCAATCAAGGCTGTCTCTATTTTCAGATCGACCATGTTAGTAATATCGTACTGTATGTCGGAGAGACGAAATTGAGCGCCCGCCGGCGTTGGTTGGGTTCCCACGATTGCAAGGATTACGTTCTCAACTATATCGAGTTACACCGTCGCTACGATCTCGATGTGGCCGTCAATGCTTCTTTTTGGTATCATGTTCCCCCCACCAAAAAGATTCTACAGCAGTGGGAACGGGAGTTAATCTATAAATGGCGACCTCCTTTCAATCAGGAGATGTGGCAGTTCTACAACCGTTCGGGAAACTCTAGCGATCAACAAATACCGTCGTTTCTGTTAGGATGGAGAATAGCGATCGCTAAGATAGTTATGATTGGAAGAAACCGTTATCCCGATAATTGGGGGGAAATTGCCGCTAGGGTCAAGGAAAAAGCCGGCTGGAAATGTCAGTGCTGCGGAATGCAGTGTTTGCGACCGAGGGAAGATGTCAGCGACCTGACCATTTCCGAACGCTCGATCCGCAAACTGGCGGTACACCACCATAACCGGCAGCCGGAGGATAATCGTCCCGAAAATCTGATCGCCCTCTGTAGCGCCTGTCACCTTGAGCGCCACAAATTCCGTCTGGGTTCTGTGTCTATCGGTCAATTGTCGTTATTTTAGGACGATCAACTTTCCTGTAGGGGACAACGAGGTTGACAGGTCTTCCAAATGCCGCAAACGGACGAGATTTTCTGGTGTTTCCCCAACGATCGCCATATTAGCTCCCAGTTGACTGTATTCGGCTATCAGAAGGTAGATTAGCTCTATTCCTCGCTTTATCCTTTCCCTACGCTTTTTGTCAACTGCCAACGATAGTTTTTCTTTGAGGACAAGGGATTCCTGATGCAACTCCTCGATCTTGTCATCGATGACGGGGGGAAAGATGGATGACATGACCTTCGATCACTATGGTGTTCATCCGTTAGAGCGATCTAATCCCTCAATCGTTCCCGCCACCGGTTTTTACTAGGGAATAAGTTTGTACTAAGCTAAACGGCTTTTACTTCGGATCACCGATATAGACTCCAAAAGGGTTATAGCTATTGGATCATGCAGGTTAAGCGCCGTTTAGCTTATTCCCCCCGTCCTGATTTCTTTCGTTACCTGACCGTTGCCGCCGCCGCCATCATCGCTCTGGCCAGTTGCAGTTACACCACCGCCCAAAAACCCACCCCCTTCAACAAGCTCGACCCCGTTACTCCCGTCATCCTTCCCGTTGCCCCCCCGAAGAAAATATCCTCGACACAACCGAGGGAGATCAAGATTCAATTGACCCTTACCACCCCTGCCGATTTGCGGGTCAAACAAGGCTCTCGCATCGTGGCGGGTCAGACCTTAAGCGATCGCTCGACCGAGAGACAACGACTACAAACCCAACGAAAACAGTTAGAACTCTCCCTCAAACAGTTAGAGATTCCCCTACCCGAACTCACCTTACCTTCACCACCGCCAACATTAAATAAACTTCCCCCCGTTTCCTACAGGCAAGAAATAGCTCAAATTACTCTGAAAACAGGAGAATTAAAACAGTTAGAGACTAAAATCACTCAACAAAAACAGAAAATCGCCCAATTACTTACCTTGAGCGAAGCCGAAGATAAGAAACTTGCCATGAAACCCACGGACGTTCGGGTAGCTTCCGTTCCCACCCGAACGTTCCCCACTTTTGTCACCATCGATGGGCAAGCCCTGAAAGGAGTTGATGGGCAAGCCCCCGTGAAGACGATTATCGAACACGAACGGGCGAAACTCTCCCAACGGTCAGCGGAATGGGAACAAGCAAAAATACAACTGGAAATCGCTAACGGTCAGTTGTCCACCGCTAGGGAAAAACGCCTTCAAGAAGAATACCAACTCGCAGTCGAGGAAAACCGACGGGCGATCACTCTCCGTAACCAACAACTGGAAGTGGATAAACAAAGAGCGGTTCGCGCTGCACAACTTCAGGAACGAGAATATAACAAAGCGGTCATCAGGACGAGAATACAGGAGATCGACGATGCACTGGTTCAATTGGGTACGGTTAAGGCTCCCTATCCCGGAACGGTCAAACGGCTTAAATGGCAAGGCCAGAACGACCATACTCTTACTGTCGAGCTTACTCTTGACGTGGACTCCCCTACAGGCCGCTCCTCTACCCTGTCTCGATAGCGGCAATGACTGCATTCAGACCCTGACCGAGGCGGCGATCGAACGTTCCCCCGAATTGCAGACCCTTGATGAGCGACTCTCCCTGATCGACCAGCGACTGCAATTGGCAGAACAAACTATTGATCATGCCAACGCCCGACATTGGACAAGTTAAGCTAAACGGCGCTTAACCTGCATGATCCAATAGCTATAACCCTTTTGGAGTCTATATCGGTGATCCGAAGTAAAAGCCGTTTAGCTTATCTCACCACCGACCCGATCGCCATTCTCCAAAATCTGTTTGGGGGTGGTCAGGTACAGCGTGACCGGATGGCCATCACCGACCTCGAAATCAGGGCGGCCGACCTAGAAGCAGCCCGGGCTGAATTGGAACGTCAACGGGCTGCCAAACGCTCTCAACTCGGAGAACAGGTCTTAACGCTGGTGATCGCCTACGAATCAGCCGGCGATCGAGAACGGGCGATATCAGCCCAACTGTCCAATCACGACCTCTTGACCAGAATTACCGAGATCGATTACCGTCTGGGTGGGTCAACTACCGAAACCTATCTGACCAGAATCGCCCAACGAGAACAGTTAGAGATTCAGTGGAACCGTTACCGTCTCGAAGGGGAAGCCGCCAAACGACAGCTTCTATCCCTGACCGGGTTTTCCGCTCCTGAAACTACTGGGGAAACTACCGGGTGACAGACCATTACTGTCAGAAATAGGAATCATTGCTAGGAATTCGGAAACGTCATGGCGGTCGGTTTTACCGCATTTTGAAGATGATCATCTATCTGTTCCGCGTTATGACTGCTTAGTGGCGCATCTGGGAACAGTTCCCGCAGATTGCGCCGCCGCCCGTCATGAATCTCGTTGAGGACGATTCTGGCTCCCGCTAGTTCGGCAAAGATCGCCAGCAGTCCATTGCCAGCACTTGGCTCCAGCACCGTATCGCCGCTCCTCAACTGCGCTGCTCTGCTGACCGCGTACCCCATCGGTAGCGGTGTCGAGAACTGTTGGTAGAGGTAGGAATCTTCAGAGCGACGCGTGTGGGTGGGGAGCTTGGCTTGAAGCTCAGAGAGCCACTGGAGTGCTTGCTGGCCATCACCGGAAAGGATCTGTTTACCATGCTTTCTCAAGTAGAAAACGAGTCCGATTTCCAATGCTTCATAAGCATCCTTCCACTGCCAGCGCCCGTTGGTATCAGTCCCGCCCATCTCGCGGCTCATGATCTGAGAGAGTATCGGCGCGGTCACAGGGGTCTCCTCTGGCAGCATCCGAGCGATCTGTCCTCCCACGGCGACGAGCGGGTTTTGTTGCCTGTCGCTTGTATTACTGTGAGTAACGTTGGGTACAGCAGAGGAAAATGGTGCTGCACCGAATAGGTCTAATGTCAGTTGTATGCTCTGCATGGCTTGTCCACAAGATGTGGACTCTTGTGGCGCTAGCCATGCGGAGTGTCGCTGGGGACAGCGATGGCTCGGAGAGGGGGTGAGCCGAGTTAAATGTAGTTTAGCCGCTGCCCTCTGGCTCAATGCTCATACCCGCGATGAATATCAGACAAAAGAGGTTCTCCTGGCTTTTAAATGCGAAGCATTTCTATTAGAAAACAACAAGGGCTCTTCGGTAATTGTTATGCAAATAATTAACTTAAAATAAAATTCGATGAGAGTGCCTAGGGAGCATCTCATTTATGCAAGTGAGTAATTATACTTATACCTAAAACTGGTTTCTAGCAAGGCTTTCAAAATAGCTTGACATAAAAACCTGATTTAGGGGTTACAAAGGT
>VYLI01000190.1_pt1 | contig 14601 bp, 13 predicted proteins | sample 5109511 | NCBI WGS metagenome assembly VYLI01 (sample SAMN12291808, study PRJNA351875) | freshwater metagenome | isolation source: freshwater lake | place: USA: Michigan, MSU1 Lake | collected 2011-08-19
GTCTCTTGAAGCTAATTATGATGATTATCTTGAAAAAAAATGATAATTAGACAGAAGTTCTCTTGTTCACATAGAGAACTTTATCTTCTTTTGTTTTCAAAATGAGAATTGCTGTGGTCTGGGGTTCAGCCATGACAAACAGCCTAGTTGTGAGCGCAGAAAAGAGGTGTTAGGATTCTATCATTTCTTATTGATCTGGATATGGAGGGGTTAATCCGGTGAAGAAGACTATTTTGCAGGGGAGTATTTTCGCTTTGCTGTGGCTGGGTGTGGCGAGTGAGGGGCATCGGGCCGGGTGGCAGGGTTCCGCGCGGAGTCAGGGAACAGTTTTAGAAGTGGCGGTGCCGGATAAGGCGACGGTGACGAGGAAACAGGGGGCTTCTCTGACGGGTCAATTAACAGCTTTTAATCAAACAAGTTTGACGCTTTCGGCTGAGGGTTATTCGGAAAAGGTTCCGTTGACACAAGTTAAGGCGATCGCATTTCAGGGAGGAGATATCTGGATTGAGGGGCAACGTCTTCCTGCCCGCATCCGAGGTTTTATCAAAACTTGGTCGGGGATTTCGGTGTCGGTGTTAAACCTGCAAAACCCGCCTCGGTTGGCTAATTTAAATTTAAACGGGATTGAAAATCCGGAGGAGCTAAAAAAGCTCTTGAGTAATAACAATAAAGTGCGCGTGATCTCGAAAATTAGTTTTGATTCGCCTCGAACGATGACGGTGGAAACCTTTACCATGCCTAAACCCTAGTCTATGTCTATGTCTCGTTTTAAACTTATAGGTTATTTAGCGATCGCCACAACGATCCTACCTGCCGCGCTCTCGATTTCTCCTGAAAGGGTCAAATTTTTGCCGTTTAAGAGCATAAATCAAGCGATCGCCCAAACGCAACCGACAAATCAACAGCAGAGGCGCATCGCCCTCGTCATCGGTAACGCAAATTATGAAGTCGGCAAACTCGGCACACCGTTGAATGACGCGACTGATATGAATGCGGTGTTGAAAGAGTTGGGATTTGAGGTGATTTTGCTGAAGGATGCCACAAAACGGCAAATGGATGAGGCGATCGATCGCTTTACCCGTCAAATGACTCAAGGGTCGGTCGGTTTGTTTTACTATGCGGGTCATGGAATGCAGATAGAGGGAGAAAATTACTTAATTCCGGTGAATAATGGGCTAATCAAGGTTGAGCCAGATGTTAAAAGTGATGCTGTTCCGTTAGGTAAGATTTTGGGCAGGATGGACGAGGCGGAAAATGCGGTCAATATCGTGATTTTAGATGCCTGTCGGGATAATCCGTTTCGCGGGTTTAAGCGATCGCTCAGTCGGGGGTTAACGGCGGTGCAGACAGCAACGGGGTCTTTAATCGCCTTCGCCACGGCTCCAGGCAAGGTAGCGGACGATGGCAAGGGACGAAATGGTTTATTTACGTCTTTTTTGTTGAAACATATTAAAGATCCGACCGATGTGGACATTATGTTGCGGAAAGTTCGCGCAGAGGTGGCTAAAAGCACGAATAATTATCAAGTCCCTTGGAATTCGTCTTCTTTAATCGGGGAATTCTCGTTTAATGTGTCCCCTAAAGTTATTAATTCTCCCGTTGCTACACCATTACCGCAACCCAGCCCTAAACCGACTGTCGCCGTAGTTACGCCGCAAAAACCAGAACAATCAACACCCTCGAACCAACCGCGATCGCTCCTCATCTCCTCAAGCACTGGCGTGGATTATACGCCTTTACGGGAACTACTATCGCAAAAGAAATGGAAAGAAGCCGATCAGAAAACGGCGGATCTAATGCTGGCGGCGGCTAACCGCCAAAAAGAAGGATGGATCGATGAAAACTCAGCCAATAAGTTTTCCTGTGAAGATTTGCGAATGATGGATCGAGAATGGTTAGTCGCTTCCGATGGTAAATTTGGCTTTTCGGTGCAATTAGCGATCTATAAGCAAACTGGAAAACCCTTCGGTAGCTATCAACAAGCTTTAGATGATGGAGCTTATGATTGGCGTTTTGGGAATTTGGTGGGCTGGCGAAGAGATGAAAACTGGAAAAATTATTCTGATTTAACTTGGAATACAGATGCAGCATCTATGGCCCCCCGAGGACATCTCCCATGGGGTTGGTTTGTCTCGTGGCGGTTGTGGTTTTTAGGTTTGGGTCAAGGTTTATTTCGTGGTTTTAATGTTGCTGGGTTTTTGATTTGTAGTGCTGTGTTAATTTGGTTGATTTTTGTGTGTTTCCTTTCTTTCGGTGGCGATAAAGTGTACCGCGGTGGTAAACGAGTAAAACGAGTGTACTGGTTTACGAGAGTGTACCAGTTTAATGGGAAAGAAATTGATGTCTTCTCTAGTAATATACTAGGGAATGTGTGGATGATTAATAGTGGGTTGTGGCTGTTCTTGTGGACTTGTTATATTGTAGGGATTGCGGCACCCGAGCGGATTCCTGGATCATATCATCAGTCAGCTTCTGCACGTCCGAACATCTATCTCGCCGCGCGTTGTGAATTGTAGCCTATAAAGCGTTTCGCAGTTTTTTCAAACTCCGATCCTACATCGTTTCCACACGAGGTTATCAGGGGTTCAGCGATTCGATACCTGTCACCGTCACCCCAGGAGGGTAAATGCCATTTTCCCCTACATAATCTATGGTTTATAATTACGATAGATATTAACCAGCGCAAGTTAGGAGTAAATACTTGTCAAAAAAGAAATTTCGTAAATCTGTTGAAAGCATTCGTTATCAAATTCTGAACCATCATCAAAAAATTGCCAATGAGAAACAAAAAGAATCCCCCGATAAAAACTTAATTAATTACTGGGAAAGAGAAATTAAAGGTTTAGAAAAAAGTTTATCTAGAGCAGAAAAGCGATTAAACAGAGGAAAATAAGCAATGATTTCAAACACTGAAAAACCCTTGAAAGTCAACTCTACCTTGGCCACTCTATTATCTGAATTAGGTGAAGAATGCGAGGCGGTTTTATTCTTACTAAGTCAGCTTAAATTACCAAGCCTAACTGATGACCAAAAAGGGGATATTTTGGCAGAATTAATAGGCTCAATTACTCACTTGCACGTTCATACCGAAAATTTATCTGATTTAATTGGGGATGAAATTTTAGCTTTGCCAGATGATCAATAATGTTATGATGATTCTTTGTTCTCTGGTTCAGTAGTAGTAGTAGGTTGGGTTGAGGCACGAAACCCAACACAAAGCCTATAATTGTTGGGTTTCACTCTGTTCAACCCAACCTACACAACTTATCAAGTCAAACAAATTCGTAATCTAATTTTAAAATATAAATTAGGAGGCAAAGATGAAAATTCGCTATGAATTAATTATTTATTGGAGTGAGGAAGATCAATCTTTTATTGTTGAAGTTCCAGAATTAGCAGGATGTATGGCAGATGGAGAAACCTATCAAGAAGCTGTACAAAATGCTGAACTTGTTATTCAAGAATGGATTGAAACTGCAAAACAACTAGAACGAGTCATTCCTGAACCAAAAGGACGACTATTATTTACCTAATGATGAAGTTTCTCTCGCTGCGACTTGTAAGTTATAGCATATAAGGTGTGTCGGAGTTTTTTCAAACTGCGACATTTGAGGTTTTCTTACGAAATTATTAGGGTTTTTGCGATTGTGATAATATTAATGTTATAATGATGCAGAAAAGCAAATATTGTATATACAAAAAATGAAATACCAAATTGCTATTTATCGGTCTGAAGAAGGGATAAGCGTTTGCGTACCTGCTTTACCTGGTTGTTGGTCTGAGGGTGATACAGAAGAAGAAGCATTCCTTAATATTCAAGATGCTATTGAGGATTATTTAGCAGCATTAAAAGATAGGTTGCATGGTGTCGAAATAAGAGAAATTGAAGTAACTGCTAATAAGTTTTGATATGCCTAAACTTGCTGGTATCAATCATCTTAAAGCAGTACGCGCTTTAGAAAAAGCGGGATTTAACATAATACGTCAGAGTAAACATATCGTGATGAGTGATGGAATACGTCAAGTAACCATTCCTCGAAATAACCCCATCAAAGCTTTTACAATGGGTGGGATAATTCAAGATGCTGGTTTAACTATTGAAGAGTTCCGTAAATTACTCTAAATATACCTTAAATCAATGAATACCCCGATGAAGAAAGATTTATTATAAAAACTTCCGCCATCCCCTCACAAGACATTGAGAGAATTATCCAGAGAAAAGCACAATTTAAACAAAATCCAGAACTTCATACTTATCAAGGAGAAATAAACAATATTGATTACTGGAAAAGAGAAATTAAAGGTTTAGAAAAAAGTTTATCTAGAGCAGAAAAGTGATTAAACAGAGGAAAATAAGCGATGATTTCAAACATTGAAAAACCCTGAAAAGTCAAGCCCACCTTAGCCACCTTATTATCTGAATTAGGTGAAGAATGCGAGACGGTTTTATTCTTACTAAGTCAACTTAAATTATCAAACCTAACTGATGACCAAAAGGGAGATATTTGGGCAGAATTAACAGGTTCAATTACTCATTCGCACGTTCATACCGAAAATTTACCTGATTTAATTGGGGATGAAATTTTAGCTTTGCCAGATGAGAAATGATCGAACTCCATTCATTTCAATGGTTAAAAAATCATGGAGAATAACAAAAATGAATGACTTTGAAAACAGCCACAGAAATTCAATAAAAATCTGCAAAAATTGGTGAAATTGCTGCTAGAGGAGGACAGCGTTACCTCGAAGCTGGAGGCGCTCCCACCCGCTGCCCTAGCGGTAGAAAAAATGATGATTATTTAGGGCTTGCTGAATAAATCTAAAAACCTTGTTGGATAATATCTTTAGGCTTTTTTGAAATCAAAAAGTGCCATTTCTTGGAGTGGTCGGGGGGAAAATTCCGGGACTTTTTCCTACACCCCACACCCCACACCCTGCCCCCACGAAAAACTTTTTGCCGCAAACCCTATATACAAAGTCGGCATTCATGAGAGGAACCCCGGGGCGCATTACTTCGCCCCTTTAAAAGCCGCCCCGTCCCATCGCGCTAAAAGCGAGGGTCTTCACCCCGACATTTGAGATAAAATAAGGACGCTGCCACTTGCGTCCTCAAGGTATCTGGAAAAGGCTTTTTTCCTAGACTTTCCGAGAGTAGTATTCCACTACTAACAGTTCATTAATCGAGAGGGCAATCCATTCTCTTTCCACAACGCCATTAACTTTGCCCACAAGGGTATTTTTGTCAAATTCCAAATGACTCGGCAGGTTGGCTAAACCGGGGTATTCCATATTTCTTTTGACTAGATCCTGGGAACGCTCTTGATTTCTGACTCCAATCACATCACCCGGACGGCACTGATAACTGGCAATATCCACAACTCTACCGTTAACGGTGACGTGACCGTGATTGACTAATTGTCGCGCCCCCGGAATTGTCCCAGCCATACCGAGACGGAAAACGGTATTATCCAGACGCATTTCTAAGAGTTGCAGCAGCACTTGACCAGTGGAACCAGTAGCCCGGCGAGCTTTGCGGACATAGCGAATTAATTGTTTCTCGCTGACACCGTAGTTAAAACGCAGTTTTTGTTTTTCTTCTAGACGAATGGCATATTCTGAACGTTTTTTGCGGGCCTGGCCATGTTGCCCGGGTGCATAGGCACGACGGGCACTTTTACGGGTTAAGCCTGGTAATTCCCCTAAACGACGCACAACGCGCAAGCGCGGTCCTCTATAACGAGACATACAGACAGTCTGCTCCTATTTAAATTTATCCCAAAACTATTATCGTAGCACAAATTAAGTAATTTAGTTGGGGTGTGGGGAGAGGGGAGAACGGAGTGGGGAGAAAAAAGCTGATCACTGATTCAGGCCTGATGGCAGGTGATGTATTTTTTTCGTTAAAGATGAGGCTAATCTCTGCCATCTTAGGGCATACTGTGAGTGTAACTAAGCACTATATTACTCAGGTTGCTTTCCCACTCCTTCCCTAGCTGAATCTCTATCTTGGAGAAGCCATAGTCATGATCGAAATGAAAGTCGCTGGAATTGCCCTAGACGCTATCACTCGCAGTCCCATTGTACTGCTCAAGGATGGTTCCGAGCGTCGCGCTCTACCTATCTACATCGGACAAGATCAGGCTAAGGCCATTATGACCGTCCTCGAACAACAAAAACCCCCTCGTCCCCTCACCCACGATTTGATCGCTAATATTTTTAAAGTTTGGGACATGGATTTAGAAAAGATTATCATCCATTCTCTCCAAGATAATACCTTTTATGCTGTTCTCTGTCTCCAGCGCGGCGAAGTCAAAAAAGAAATCGATTGTCGTCCCAGTGATGCGATCGCTATTGCTCTGCGTACCAACAGTCCTGTCTGGGTAATGGAAGAAGTGATCGCTTCTGCTTCTATCCCTGTCGATCGTGACGCGGATGAAGAGGAACGTCAAGCTTTTCGCAATTTCGTCTCCAATCTTAGCCCCTCAGACCTGATCCAACGTCGCGGTGATTTTAGTGATCAGTGAAATTTCAGGAGATAGGAGGCGGTCGGCGGTCGGCGGTCGGCGGTCGGCGGTCGGCAGCTTTATTCTCCCCACACTCCACACCCCACACCCCAATACCTTCTAACTGATAACTGATAACAAGGGCCGAATCTAAGACCTAATTGGTTAAGCTAAAAGCTTTGATGTGCTTAGTTTATAACCTTCTTTTTAGGTAGGAGAATTGTCAGATTCTGTCTTTTGCACGAGTGCCTGTTGCCTCTTGCCTTCAAAAGCTGACAACTGATAACTGATCACTGGTAACTGATCACTGATAACTGGTAACTGATCACTGATAACTGATAACTGAATCAATGCGTTATCGACGATTTGGCCGTACTAATTGGCAATTTTCGCTGTTTTCCCTGGGGACAATGCGCTGTTTGTCCTCAGAGTCGGTGTTTACCGCAACAGTTGATCGCGCCCTAGAATTGGGGATTAATCACCTAGAAACAGCCAGAGGTTACGGTAATAGCGAAGTTTTTCTCGGTCGCTACCTGCAGCGTCAAGGGGTGCGGGAGCAAGTTTATCTGACTACGAAATTGGTCCCCACTCCCGATCGCCAAACTATGGAAAAAGCGATCGCCGAATCCCTAGAACGATTACAATTAAATTACCTGGATTGTCTAGCAATTCACGGTATTAACACCTGCGAGCATTTAAACTGGATTAAAGACCCGCAAGGCTGCATGAAAGCCGTTTTTATGGCCCAAGAAGCTGGAAAAATCGGTCATATTGGCTTTTCTACCCATGCACCCCTAGAAATTATTCTGGAGACGATCAATACAGATTTCTTCGCTTTTGTCAATATCCATTACTATTTTTTTTGGCAAAGACAGCAACCGGCGATCGCTTTAGCCCAAGCAAAGGACATGGGTGTGTTTATCATTTCCCCTGCTGATAAGGGAGGTGGTCTCCACAGACCTCCCAAGAAGCTAGAGGAATTATGCGCTCCTTTTTCACCCCTAGAGCTAAATTATCGCTTTTTATTGAGCGATCCGCGCATTAATACCCTCAGCGTCGGGGCAGCGATACCGGAGGAATTAGAGGCAATTATTAACGTATGCGAAGGAGATCAGCCCCTAGATGCGGCAGAAATTGCCGTTTTTAAGCGTTTAGAGACACATTTAACCGATAAATTGGCTACAGATTTATGTAGCCAATGTTATCAATGTTTACCCTGTCCCGAAAATATTAATATCCCTGAAGTGTTGAGACTGCGGAATCTGGCAGTAGCTTACGAAATGACCGATTTTGGCCAGTATCGCTATCGAATGCTGGAAAATGCCGGTCATTGGTTCCCCGGACGCAAAGCGAATAATTGTACTGAATGCGGTGATTGTTTACCTCGCTGCCCGGAAAAATTGCCGATTCCCCAGCTGCTATTTAATACAGACGAACTACTTAAGGGACCAGCGCAACGGAGATTGTGGTCATCTTAGGACGAAACTGGGAAAAATTTTTTTTGGGGATCGTCAAAGTGTAAAAACTATCTTAAGATTAACAGGTAAGAGAATTAACTTTCTTGAATTTAAAGAGACAAAAAACAAGAAATAGATTAAGGAGTAAAGGATATGGCACTCGTCCCCATGCGGTTATTGTTGGATCACGCGGCTGAGAACGGATATGGCATCCCCGCTTTTAACGTAAATAATATGGAGCAGATCCAAGCGATCATGCAAGCGGCGGCAGCCACCGATAGCCCCGTTATCCTGCAAGCTTCTCGCGGTGCGCGCAAATATGCAGGGGAAAACTTCCTGCGTCACTTGATCACCGCCGCGGTGGAAACCTATCCTCATATCCCCATCGTGATGCACCAAGATCACGGTAATGAACCCGCCACCTGCTACTCGGCCATCCGTAACGGTTTCACCAGTGTCATGATGGATGGTTCCTTAGAAGCGGATGCCAAAACTCCCGCCACCTACGAGTACAACGTTAACGTTACTGCTGAAGTAGTAAAAGTTGCTCACTCGATCGGCGCTAGTGTGGAAGGGGAACTCGGTTGCTTAGGTTCCTTAGAAACCGGTAAAGGAGAAGCGGAAGATGGACACGGTTTTGAAGGGGAATTAGATCACTCGATGCTGTTAACTGATCCCGATGAAGCGGTGGATTTCGTCGAAAGAACCCAAGTAGATGCTTTAGCAGTAGCGATTGGTACTAGCCACGGTGCTTACAAATTTACCCGCAAACCCACTGGCGAAATTCTTGCTATTAGCCGCATTGAAGAAATTCACAGCCGCTTACCCAATACCCACTTGGTTATGCACGGTTCTTCCTCGGTTCCCGAAGATCTCCTAGAATTAATCAACCAATTCGGTGGCGCTATCCCTGAAACCTACGGTGTACCCGTGGAAGAAATCCAAAAAGGCATCAAGAGTGGTGTGCGTAAAATCAATATCGACACCGACTGCCGTTTAGCAATTACCGCCGCAGTTCGGGAAGCACTTTTCAGCAACCCGAAAGAGTTTGATCCCCGTTTCTTCTTGAAACCCTCGATCACCTATATGCAGAAAGTTTGTGCCGATCGCTATCAACAATTTGGTACCGCCGGTAACGCCAGCAAAATCAAACAAATGTCCCTTGATGATTACGCAGCCAAATATGCTAAAGGGCAATTAACCCAAGTCAGCAAAAAAGTTGTGGCTGTCTAGTTACTGAGAAATTAAGCGATCGCTTAATTGCACCGATCTAGTAGAATTTTTCGGGTAGTTATAGTTAACTACCCTCTTTTTTTATGGGAATCCCTTGAAGGGAAAGAGTTGCCAGATAAGAATCGATTTCAGAGAAAAGACTATACTGAAAATAATCAGCAGATCAGCACTTGATTTATAAGAGAAGCAAGATGAGAAAAAAATCGTTGTGGGTGGGATTATTGGTGGGATTTTGGTTTTGTCTAACTTGGATGGCATGGACACCCACAGCAGCCGCCTTTAGCGAAGAACAAAAATTACTACTGCAATCTTGGCGATTAGTCAACCAATCTTATTATGATGACACATTTAATCATCAAAACTGGTGGCAGGTGCGGGAACAATTCATCAAAAAACCCCTCAACGATCGGACGGCGGCCTACAATGCGATCGAACAGATGTTAGCTACTCTCGATGAACCCTTTACCCGTCTCTTGCGACCGGATCAATACCATAACCTACAAATTAGCACCACGGGGGAATTATCGGGGGTAGGACTGCAAATTAATATCAATCCCGACAATGGTTACTTAGAAGTGGTGGCCCCCCTTGCCGGTTCTCCTGCTGAGGCTGCTGGTTTGACTAGCCACGATCGCATTTTGTTTATTGATGGCATCGATACTACTACTTTAACCCTCGATGCAGCAGCGGCCAAAATGCGCGGAACTCCCGGAACAGAAGTTTCCTTAGTCATTCTTCCCGATCAAAAAAGTCAACCAAAAACCCTATCTTTAACCCGTCAACGCATTTCTTTAAGTCCAGTGGTAGCGGTTTTAGATAAAAATTCTAGTTCCTTGCCGATCGGTTATGTGCGCTTAAATCAATTTAGTGCTAACGCTGCCAAAGAAGTCTCGGAAGCGGTGACGAATTTACAAAAACAAGGAGCCAAGGGTTATATTTTGGATTTAAGAAATAACCCTGGTGGTTTACTGCAAGCGGGCATAGAAATCGCTCGGATGTGGATTAATCAGGGAACGATCGTTTATACGGTTAATCGTGAGGGAATTGCCGATAGTTTTGCCGCTTCTGGTAATGCTTTAACTGACGCGCCTTTAGTCGTTTTGGTCAATCAGGGAACCGCCAGTGCCAGCGAGATTTTAGCCGGAGCATTACAGGACAATCAACGGGGGGTTTTAGTGGGAGAAAAGACTTTCGGTAAGGGATTAATTCAGTCCTTATTCGAGTTACCCGATGGGGCAGGATTAGCGATTACCGTGGCCAAATATGAAACTCCCGCCCACCATGATATTCATAAGTTAGGAATTATGCCCGATCGAGTGGTGGCACAGGAACCGATCACCTATGAGCAAATCGGCACCGAAAAAGATAGTCAATACCAAACGGCGATTCAGTTTTTAAACCAGAAGACCATTTTAGCCAAAGCTTCCTGAGTGGGGTTTTCAGCCATCAGTTACCAGTTATCAGTTACCAGTTATCAGATGCGAGTTTTCAGGGTTCTTCGCTACTTGGTATGGTTCGATCGGGGGGCATAAATCGACTAAATACTTATCTGGCAAGAGACTTAATTGATTAGTTCGTTAGAGAGGGAAAACAATTGACAAAGATCGCATCAATGTCTTTCTCTATAAGGGTTTCATCTCTTATAACCCCCTCCATTGCATAACACAAACAAAAAGAACCGTTTTCAGTTCACTGTTTACTGTTTACTGTTTACTGATCACTGAAAAAACTTCCCACACCCGACGGCATAAATCGAACAAATTAGTCATTTTTTCCATCAATATCTAAATTAAGATGGAAACCTGTTTGATTTGGCGAGAATGCTAACATCGATTAGAATTTTCCCAGTCCGGGCTTTTCAGTCTTCCAACCTTGACTTATCCTTGATCTTACCGCCATGCAGAGATATATTCGATCGCCCCTAGCCCTAACCCTGAGCATCAGCCTCTTAGCTAATTTTTTAACCGCTTGTAATAATGCCCAAACCCCAGATAACAACGCCTCTAGCCCCACCACCACTGCCCCCGGGGATCAGGGCTTAAAATTAGGGGCTTTACTGCCCATTACCGGAGATTTAGCCGCTATTGGTCAAAATATGCCCGAAGCAGCCGCCCTAGCGGTAGAGACTATCAATGCCTGTGGTGGAGTCAATGGCAAACCAGTCACCCTCGTGAAAGAAGATGACCAAACCGATCCCGCCGCCGGTGCTTCAGCGATGACGAAACTAGCGGAGGTGGATAAAGTAGCCGGTGTGATCGGTTCCTTTGCCAGTAGCGTCTCAGGAGCAGCCGTCGATGTGGCGGTGAGAAATAAAGTTATGTTAGTCTCTCCGGGTAGCACCAGTCCTGTATTTACTGACAGGGCGAAAAAAGGCGATTTTCAAGGTTTTTGGGCGCGGACGGCTCCCCCGGACACCTACCAAGCTCAAGCTTTAGCGGTCCTAGCTAAGAAAAGGGGTTTTCAAAATGTGGCCACCGTCGTGATCAATAACGATTACGGAGTGGGATTTGAACGGGAATTCGTGAGCGCTTTCGATAAATTAGGCGGCACTATCACTAATAAGCAAAATCCCGTCCGTTATGACCCGAAAGCTGCCACTCTCGATAGTGAAGCGGCGGCTGCCTTCGCTAACCAACCGGATGCTGTAGCGGCAGTCCTTTACGCTGAAACGGGCAGTTTATTACTGCAAGCGGCCTATAAACAGGGATTGACCAAAGGAGTTACCGTCCTCCTCACCGATGGGGTTTTTTCGGAAGATTTCACCAAACAGGTGGGGAAAGGAACCGATGGTAAGTCAATTATTGCTGGGGCCCTAGGCACGGTCCCCGGGGCCGACGGTCAAGCTTTAAGTGCTTTTACTACTCTCTGGAAAGAAAAGACCGGCAAGGATGTCACCGCTTTTGTTCCCCATACTTGGGACGCGGCGGTTTTATTGATGTTAGCGGCCGAGGCGGCTAAATCTAACACTGGTGAAGGGATTCAAAGCAAGATTCGTGAAGTGGCCAACGGTCCGGGGACGGAAGTAACCGATGCTTGTCAAGCCATGGAAATGATTCGCAAAGGCGAGGATATTAACTATCAGGGAGCCAGTGGCAATGTGGATATCGATGAAAATGGCGATGTGGTCGGTAGTTACGATGTCTGGACTGTCAAGGATGATGGGACTCTCAAGGTTATCGATCAGGTGACACCCAATCAGTAATTAGGGCTGGCTGAATAAATCTAAAAACCTTGCTGGATAAGACTTTTAGACTTTTTTCCCATCAAAAATTACCGGACCGGGGAGTGATCGGGGGGAAAATTCCGGGACTTTTTCCCTGAAAATTAGGTAATTTACCCCCTCAAAATCGGTAAAACCCCACACCCTGCCCCCACGAAAAACTTTTTGCCGCAAACCCTACTTATGAGGAGAGGCACTCATGCAAGAGGGAGAATAAATAATCAGTTTTTAATAACCGGATTTAGTATTTTGTGCCAAGGCAGAGCCTTGGCACAAGCAAAATTTCTTGAAGCATTTTCGGTTATTGAGAATTTTTTCGTTTCCTGGCTTTTTGTTTGCTGGTAGAGAGTAAGGGAGCGGTTAATTTTTCATAGAGTTCAAAGAGGTATTCAATACGATTTAATTCACTGGTAAAGCGTTGGGGACGATAACACAAATCAACGGCTTTGTCAAGTTTTTGGTGAGCTTTGATCAGGTCAGGAGGCATGGTTAAAGGATCGTATAAATCCGCAAGACTACTATCGGGATATTTTGCCCTTGTATCTAGCACAGCTTGAGCGCAAGTCTCGACGGTTTGTTTTTGTTTGTCGGTAATATTTTCTGGAAAAGGGTAGTTATTATAAACAATATCTTTTGAGTAACGATAATCACTTTTTAATCTGCCACACACATATTTAACCCATGCCATGTGCATTTCTGAAGTAAGAATACCAAATAAATATAAATCGCCGTTCGGAATAGCTTGACAAGTATCACTGACGATATTATCAGCCGTAAAAAAGCCAATGGGAATGTATTTTCTATTTTCTGACGTAGTTCTAGGTACAAGAATATAGTCTGATTTTGGTTGCGTTATTTGTCGAAATAAACAATGATAAGAATAGTTTCGGGTTGAAGCTGCAATACTTTTTGATCTGAATTGCTTCACGGCTTCCACACGCTCCAAAATTTCAGGTATATTCTTGAGTTCATTGGGTTTAATATCGAGTAGCCACAAACACCATTTTTTACCACCATTTAAAAATTCTCTAGCACTAATAAAAGGTCTGATAAATTTAATTAACAAAGGATTTTTTGAGACAAGAGTATTTTTTTCTTCTTCGGATAAAATAAAATTACCTCCATCTGTTGGCTTATTTCCATACATCATATTAGGGACATTACAGAGAGGATATTTTCGATTAAAAACCAGAATATTGTTTGCATTGATTAAGTAAGGATTAATATTTTTGGCTTTTATTAAAAGCGGCTCACTGGTTATAGTCTGATAGTCGAATATATATTTTTCATTAGCTTCAAAACTAGCAAATCCAATAATCACACAATGAACCGCAGCATTACCTTTAGCTTCATTACTCCATTTGAAAGTTCTATGGGCAAAATGAATACTGATATTAAATTCGTTTATTAAAACATTCCATAAAATAGATGATTGTTCCCCTTGAGAAATAGAATTAGTCGCGACTAATCCCACCTTAATTTTTGTGTTTTGAATAAATTGAGCAGATTTATAAAACCATGCTGATACATAATCCATAACCCCTGATCCAATGATTTTATCAAGAACTAACTTTAAGTCTTCTTTTTGATCAAAATTTTGGTAATGATGCCCCACAAAAGGAGGATTTCCTAAAATAAAATTGAGCTTCTCTTTTGATATAACTTCCTCCCAATCAATCCGCAAAGCATTTCCATTAACAATCTTTGCCGCTTTCTTTAATGGTAAACGCACAAAATACTGACCAAAAGTATTACTAACCTTAATATTCATCTGATGATCAATTAACCACATTGCCACCTCAGCAACTCTTACCGCAAACTCATCGTATTCAATACCCGCAAACTGATTGACATCTACCTGAATAATAGCACTAATATCTGTTACTAACTGTCCCGTTTTATTTAATTCCTGTAATACTAAAATCTCTAAATCCCGTAACTCCCGATAGGTAATAATTAAAAAATTGCCGCAACCACAGGCAGGATCAAGAAAATATAAATTAGCAATCTTTTTGTGAAATTCTAGTAATTTATTGCGATTGCCTTTAATCTTCTCAAATTCTCTGGATAAATCATCTAAAAATAAGGGTTTAATTACCTTTTGAATATTCTTCTCGGAGGTATAATGCGCCCCTAAATTGCGTCGTTCTTTTGGATTCATCACCGCTTGAAACATAGAGCCAAAAAT
>VYLI01000078.1_pt1 | contig 14536 bp, 14 predicted proteins | sample 5109511 | NCBI WGS metagenome assembly VYLI01 (sample SAMN12291808, study PRJNA351875) | freshwater metagenome | isolation source: freshwater lake | place: USA: Michigan, MSU1 Lake | collected 2011-08-19
GTCGGCCTCGGCCGGAGCGGCGGCGGCGACCGGCGCTTCCCGCAGCATCGGCTCGTCGGGGTTGACCGCCGCGCCCAGATCCACGCCCGAGGCCGAAGCCCCGGCGGCCAGGCCGTCGAGGACGGCGTCGGCGATCAGGTCGCAATAGGTCTGGATGGCGCGCGCGGCGTCGTCATTGCCCGGGATCGGGAAGGTGATGCCGTCCGGATCGCAGTTCGTGTCGAGGATGGCGATGACCGGGATGTTCAGCTTGCGGGCTTCCTGGATCGCGATCGCCTCCTTGTTGGTGTCGATCACGAACATGATGTCCGGCAGGCCGCCCATGTCCTTGATGCCGCCCAGCGACAGCTCCAGCTTGTCGCGCTCGCGCTGCAGGGTCAGCAGTTCCTTCTTGACCCGGCCCTCGCCGCCCGACTCCAGCAGGCTGTCCAGCTCGCGCAGGCGGGCGATGGAGCCCGACACGGTGCGCCAGTTGGTGAGCGTGCCGCCCAGCCAGCGGTTGTTCATATAGTACTGGGCGCAGCGCTTGGCGGCCTCGGCGATCGGATCCGACGCCTGACGCTTGGTGCCGACGAACAGCACCCGGCCGCCCTTGGCGGCGACTTCGCGCACGGCGACCAGGGCCTGGTGCAGCAGGGGGATCGACTGGGACAGGTCGATGATGTGGATGTTCGAGCGCGAGCCGAAGATGTAGCGCTCCATCTTCGGGTTCCAGCGGTGCGTCTGGTGGCCAAAGTGGGCGCCTGCTTCGAGCAGGGTGCGCATGGAGAATTCAGGCAGAGCCATCTGCGGTAAGTCCTTTATCCGATTGATCCGCCGCAGGCGCTTAAAGGCAGAAGCCCTCGGAACGGCAGGACCGGGATGTCTCCCCGACCCCGCCACGCCTGCGTGTGAAGTGCGCGCGGACATACGCGCCTCCCGTCCGGAAAGCAAGGCCGGGGGTCGTCGGCGAAGCGTGGCCCCGCGCTGGAGCGCCGCTCCCGACAATGATGCCGGAGGCTAGGCCTCTTCCAGCAGCACCACGCCCGGCGCGGTCTTCAGCGCGCCGCGGACTGCAGCGTCGAGGCGGTAGCGGCCGGGCAGGCGGATCTCGACCTCTCGGCGTCCCTCCAGGCCGGCGATCAGCCAGACCTCGCCGCCCCGGTCGTCGGTGCGGACGCGATCCAGCCGAGCCTTGAGGGCCTCGGCGTCAGCGGCGCGCGACGACAGATGGACGCGCAGGCCGGCGGCCGCGTCGTCGATCACGCGGGCCAGGGGCGAGACGTCATCACCGAAATAGCGAACCTCGCCGTCGGCCGCCTTCGCGCGGACCTTGACCAGCACGGCTGCACCGGTTTCGAGGGCATCGCGACAGCGGCGCAGCTGTTCCGGCGGGAACAGGCATTCGAACTCGCCCGTCGGATCCGAGAAGGTGACGAAGGCGAATTTCTCGCCCGTGCGGGCGCTGGCGCGTTCCTGTTTGCGGCGCACGACCCCGGCCATCTGGAAGGCTTCGTGCCCGCTCTCGGCCAGGGCCTGGACCTCGGCGGCGAAGGTGACGCGGCGCCGCTTCAGGGCCGGGGCCATGTCCTCCAGCGGGTGGCCGGACAGGTAGAAGCCGACGGCGGCAAGTTCCTGGTCGAGAGCGTCAGGCGCGCTCCACGGCTCCACCGCCTTCAGCCGCGGACGCGCGGCGTGGGCCTGATCGGCACCGAACAGCGAGACCTGGCTGGAGGCCCGCTCTGCGGCCACGCTCTGGCAATAGGAGATCAGGACGTCAGCCTGTTCGACCAGCTGGCGGCGGTTGGGGTGGATGGCGTCGAAGGCGCCGGCCCGGGCCAGGTTCTCCAGCGCCCGCTTGTTGACGCTGCGGGGGTCGACGCGCTCCAGAAAGTCAAAGACGTCGGTGAACCGGCCGCCGGTCTCGCGCACCTCGACCACATGGCGCATGGCCTCCAGCCCGACGTTGCGCACGGCGCCGAGGGCGTAGAGCACCGCCCCGTGGGGGCCCTCTGGCCCCTCGCTCCAGGCCACGTCGAAATCGGCCGAGGAGCGGTTCACGTCGGGGCGTTCCACCTTCACGCCAAAGCGGCGGGCGTCCTGGTAGAAGACCGCCAGCTTGTCGGTGTTGGACAGGTCCAGGCTCATGGACGCGGCCATGAACTCCACCGGATGGTTGGCCTTGAGCCAGCCGGTCTGGAAGGAGATCAGGGCATAGGCGGCGGCATGGGACTTGTTGAAGCCATAGCCGGCGAACTTGGCCACCAGGTCGAAGATGCCGCCGGACTGGGCCTCGGGGACCCCCTTCTCCGAGGCGCCTTTGATGAAGCGCGCCCGCTGGACGTCCATCTCCTCCTTCTTCTTCTTGCCCATGGCGCGCCGAAGCAGGTCCGCCTCGCCCAGGCTGTAACCCGCCAGGATCTGGGCGATCTTCATCACCTGCTCCTGGTAGATGATGACGCCGTAGGTCTCGGTCAGCACCTCCTTCAGCGTGGGGTGCAGATAGTCGACCTCGGCCCGACCGAATTTCCGGTCGATATAGGTGTCGATCATCTCCATCGGCCCCGGCCGGTAGAGGGAGATGAGGGCGGTCACCTCCTCGATGGAGCCGCAGCGCATCTTGCGCAGGGTGTCGCGCATGCCCTGGGATTCGAGCTGGAACACACCAACCGTCTGGCCCGAGGCCATCAGCTCATAGGTCGGGGTGTCGTCCAGCGGCAGGCCATTCCAGTCGGGTGCCGCGCCGCGCCGGTCCAGGAACCGATGCGCGCGGTCGAGCACGGTCAGGGTCTTCAGGCCGAGGAAGTCGAACTTCACCAGACCCGCGGCCTCGACCCACTTCATGTTGAACTGGGTGGCGGGGATGCTGGAGCGAGGGTCCTTGTAGAGCGGCGCCAGCTGGACCAGGGGCCGGTCGCCGATGACGATGCCCGCCGCGTGGGTGGAGGCGTTGCGGTAGAGACCCTCAAGCTCCAGCGACACGTCCAGCAGATTGGCCACCGCCGGCTCGGCGTCGCGCGCCTCTTTCAGCCGGGGCTCGATCTCGATGGCCTGGGCCAGGGTGGTCGGGGCGGCCGGATTGTTCGGCACCATCTTGGCCAGGCGGTCGACCTGGCCCAGCGGCATCTGCAGCACCCGGCCAACATCGCGCAGGACGGCGCGGGCCTGAAGGGTGCCGAAGGTGATGATCTGGGCCACCCGGTCCTGACCATAGCGGTCCTGGACATAGGCGATCACCTCCTCGCGCCGCTCCTGACAGAAGTCGATGTCGAAGTCGGGCATGGAGACCCGTTCGGGGTTCAGAAACCGCTCGAACAGCAGACCGAACCGCAGCGGGTCGAGGTCGGTGATGGTCAGGGCCCAGGCCACCAGCGACCCGGCGCCCGAGCCCCGGCCCGGACCCACCGGAATGCCGTGGCGCTTGGCCCATTTGATGAAGTCCGAAACGATCAGGAAATAGCCGGGGAAGCCCATCTGGGTGATGATCCCGACCTCCCACTCCAGCCGCTTCCAGTAGTCGTCTTCCGGCGCGGCGGGGGTGATCTGGGCGAGGCGCGCCTTCAGGCCCTCACGGGCCTGATGCATCAGTTCGTCGGGCTCGCTGCGGCCGGCGCCCGCGTCGAAGCGGGGCAGGATGGGGTCGCGGGTCGGCACCAGAAAGGCGCAGCGCCGGGCGATCTCGAGCGTGGCGTCGCAGGCCTCCGGCAGGTCGGCGAACAGGGTCCGCATGTCGGCGGGCGACCTGAACCAGTGCTGGGGCGTGACGCGACGCCGCTCATCCTGACCGACGAACGCCCCGTCAGCGATGCACATGAGGGCGTCATGGGACCGGGCCTGGGCAGCCCTGGCGAAGTGGACGTCATTGGTGGCGACCAGCGGCACGTCGTGGGCATAGGCCCAGGCAACCAGACCTGTCTCGGCCCGCGCCTCGTCGGGACGACCGTGTCGCTGAAGTTCCACATAGGCCCGATCGCCGAAGACGCGGGCCATTTCGGCGAGCGCGGCATGGGCCTCGGCGTCGCGGCCCTGCACGAACAGGGGATCCACCGGGCCGTCGGGGCCGCCCGACAACAGGATCAGCCCTTCGGACCGCTCGACCACGCGCGACCAGGGCACGCAGGGTTCGAGCGCGTCGTCGGCGTGGAGGAAGGCGGCCGAGGACAGGTCGCAAAGGTTCAGCCAACCCGTCTCGTTCTGGACCAGCAGGACCAGGGTCGGACAGCGCGCCCAACGTGCGGCCGGACCGCCGCCGATGCCGGTGACCGGCAGGGCGCAGCCTATGACGGGCTGGACCCCCGCCTCCTTCGCCGCCTGACCGAATTCCAGGGCCCCGAAGAGATTGGCCCGGTCGGTGACCCCGACCGCCGGCATGCCGAAATCCGCGGCCAGACGCCCGACCTTGCCCGCCTTGATGGCCCCTTCGAGCAGGGAATAGGCGGAGCGCACCCTCAGGTGGACGAATCCCGTCGCGGCCGCCCCTGTCGCGCTCATACCCGATGTTTCCGCATGACCCGATGAGACCGCGACTCGCCCCCCAGGTCCATCCGACGGGAGTGATGGAAAAAGGTGAGAGGCCGGAAAAGCACTCTCATTTCCATCACCCCGCGCCGATCAGACGCCGTGGGCGATCAGCGCCACCTGCCACACCATCCAGACGAAACCGCCGCACGTCGCCAGCGACAGGCCCTCACGCATCCACCGAACCATTGATTTCATCCCCAGATCGAATGTTCCGGCAATGTTCTATGTTCCGTTTCTGTTCCCGTCAAGCCCATCCGCCCACGACGACGGCCAGATTGCCGCCGCGGTCGAAGGCCCGGGCGAAGGCGGCGGACTGCACGGCGCGAATGCCGAGGGCGGGGTCCAGGACGATGACAGTGTCCGAGTCCAGGCCGATGACGACCCAGTAGTGTTCGATCCGGGCGGAGGACATCGGCTCAAGGAGTCGTGCGGCCAGATCGCCCGCACGCGCCTCGACGTGCCCCAACACGGGCGTTCCGGAAGGAAACAGGGTGAAGGTTGCGAGGTAACCCGCCGACACGGAGACGCGGGCGATGACCGGGCGGCCGGCACGAAGTTCCTGACCGATGCCCGCAGGCGTCGTGCCGACGGCGACCGCCACGAGGCCCGCGTCCTGGAGCAGATCCACCATCTCGGCCAGGCTGTAGCCTTCGGACGCGACGGGGGGATCGGCAGCAAAAATCTCGACACCCGAAGGCGCCGGGCGCCCGATAGCGGGCGGTCGAGCGCGCATCCAGTAGTCGATGACGGCCGCCGCGGCATGGGCACCGCAGCTGTTCGACGCTTGTTGCCGATCCAGACGCAGGTCCAGCAGAAGCGTCGCTCCGCGGTCGAGTTCGACCCGCGTGCGCGGCACGGCGTTGCGCGACGGGGCGGCGGCGAAGGCCGTTCGGTCCACACTGACCGGCACAGTGGCGCAACCCGAGAGCAGCAGCGCCCCCCCGATCAGGCCAAGAGCCAGGCCGGAAGGGCGCCGCGTCATCGAAGTCAAAGCGCCAGGGCGAAGACCGCGCAAACCACGAAGAAGCCGACGGCGAAGGTCGTCCAGCCGTCCTGGCCCTCCATGCGGCCCGCGCTCTGAGACTGTTCGGCGACGTCGGCAGCGCGATGGCCGGCGACCAGGGCCTCTTCGTCTGCAGTCTGTGCCGCCGGCGCGACGAAGGTGGCCTCGGCCACGGCGGGAACGGGATCAGGCTCGGCGGCGAAGGCGGCGGGTGCCGCGGCCAGGGTGCCAAGAAGGGCGAAGGCGGCCAAAGTCTTTTTCATCGGACGTTTCCTTGGTTTCGGCGCGAAAGTCTCAGCGTGAAACCTGGCCGAACAGGTCCCGACCCGGACTGTTTCGCATGAAAAGCGGTTCGACAAGGCCCATGGTCAAGCTGGCTTCCGGTCGTCAGGTTCAGACAGGTTCCCCGCGCCCGCGGCGGCGGGACCTGCTAGGAGGTGCCCAGCGCGCCGCACACCATCCGCCCTTCCGGCGGCAGGCGATCGCTGAGGATTTCGGACATGGCCAAGGGACAGGTTCGCGGCAACAAGGAAGTGCGCAAACCCAAGGCGGAGAAGGCCAAGCCGCCGGTGTCGGTCGGCACTTCGCCCTTCACCCAGCCGCCCGGCAAGAAGTGAGGGCCGGGTTTCAGTAGGCGTGGCTTTCGGCAGGGCGCTCTTCCAGGTGGCCGTCCCTGAGGGCGAAGACCCGGTCCATATGCCCGGCCAGCTCCATGTTGTGAGTGGCGATCAGGGCCGCAACGCCGGTGGCCTTCACCCGCGCGCGAAGGTCATCGAACACCGCCTGGCTGGTGGCCGGATCCAGATTGCCGGTCGGCTCGTCGGCCAGAAGGAGGCGCGGCTGGTTGGCCAGGGCGCGGGCGATGGCCACGCGCTGCTGCTCGCCGCCTGACATCTGGGCCGGCTGATGCGTCAGGCGCTGGCCGAGGCCGAGCGCCGAGAGAATCTCCCCGGCACGGGCACGAGCCTGGGCTTCGCCCATGCCGGCAATGCGCATGGGCAGGGCCACATTGTCCCGGGCGTCGAACTCCGGCAGCAGATGGTGGAACTGATAGACGAAGCCGATCTTGAAGAGCCGCAGGCGGGTGCGCGTGCGCTCGTCGAGGCTGCCGACCTCCTCGCCGTCGATACGGACCACGCCCTCGGTCGGGCGTTCCAGCAGGCCGGCGGCGTGCAACAGGGACGACTTGCCTGACCCCGACGGTCCGATCAGTCCGACCAGCTGACCGGGGGCCACGTCCAGGTCGACGCCCTTGAGGACCGTCAGCTCGCCCGAGCCGGTGACGTAGGTGCGCGTCAGCCCACGCACGGACAGGACGGGATCACTCATAGCGCAGGGCCTCAACCGGATCGAGGCGCGACGCCCGCCAGGCCGGAAGGAAGGAGGCCAGGCACGAGGCGCCCATGGCCAGCACCGCGACCCAGAAGACATCCCACGGATCGACCAGGGCGGGCACGGCGTCGAGCATATAGACCTCGGCGTTGAACAGCTGGATGCCCAGCAGGCCCTCGAGGAAGTGCTGGATGGCCGCGATGTTCAGACAGAACACCAGTCCCAGAACGATGCCCGCCGTGGTGCCGGCGACGCCGATCGCGGCCCCGGCGACGAAGAAGACCCGCAGCATCGAGGCCGGGCTGGCCCCCACAGTGCGCAGGACGGCGATGTCGCGCGTCTTGTTCTTCACCAGCATGACGATGCCGGAGATGATGTTCAGGGTGGCGATGACGACGAGCATGCCGAGAATGATGCTCATGGCCACACGCTCGACCTGCAGCGCGCCCCAGAAGGCGGCGAGTCGGTTGCGCCAGTCGGAGACGAGCGACCCCGGTCCGGCCGTACGCTGGACAGGTTGCAGGACCTCGGCGACGCGGTCTGGTTCGGTCACCTTGATCTCGATGACGTCCCACATGCCCTCCTTGCCGAAGAAGAGCTGGGCCTGTTCCAGCGGCATGAAGATGTAGGCGCGATCATAGTCGGCGGCGCCGGAGCTGAAGATGCCGCCGACGATATAGGTCTTCTCCTGACCGCCGAGGTTGCCGAAGGCGCTGTCGGCCCCGGTCGGCGAGTACAGGGTGATCGGGCTGCCGACGTTGACGCCCAGCTGCTGGGCCAGGGCCTTGCCGATCAGGACATTGTCGCCGCCATAGGCCCCCTGACCGAAGCGGGCCCGATCGGCAGGGTCGAGGCTGGCATGGACGAAGGTCATGGAGTCGAGATCGCCGGGCCGGATGCCGCGCACCAGGCCGCCGGTCACCTGACCGCCGGCGCGGAACATGGCAGCTGACTCGATGAGTGGCGTGGCACTGATCACCTGCGGCAGGCCGACCAGCGCATTCAGACGCTGCTCGCGGTCGTCTGCGTTCAGGACCTGGCCCTGCACGTACATATGGCCATTGAAGCTGAGCATCCGACCCAGGAGCTCCGCCCGAAAACCGGCCATGATGCTCATGACTGCAATCAGCACAAACACCGCCAGCATGATGCCGACGAAGCTGATGCCCGCGATCAGGGCCACGCCGCCTTCCTTGCGTTTGGCCCGCAGGTAGCGCACCGCCAGACCCAGCTCCCAGGCCGAGAAGGGCCCGGCGGCCTTGCCGACCCGCTCCCTGGCCCGATCCGGAACGGCGTCTGCGGGCAGGTACGTCACGCCATCAGCCTTTCGATCGCCGCATCCAGCGGCAGGGACAGCTTCTCGCCCGTCGCCCGGCGCTTCAGCTCGACCGTGCCCTCGGCCAGACCCTTGGGTCCGATGGTCAGCTGCCACGGAACGCCGATCAGGTCGGCCGTGGCGAACTTGCCGCCAGGACGCTCGTCAGTGTCGTCATACAGGACGTCGCGGCCGGCAGCCTTCAGCCGGGCGACCGCGTCCTCGCAGGCCGTGCAGACCGCCTCGTCGTTGGTGCGCAGGTTGATCACCACGACGTCGAAGGGGGCGACAGCGTCGGGCCAGATGATGCCGGCGTCGTCGTGGCCGGCCTCGATGATGGCGCCCAGCAGGCGCGACACGCCGACGCCATAGCTGCCCATATGCACCTCGGTGTCCTGACCGTCGGGCCCGGCCACCTTGGCCTTCATCGGCGCCGAGTATTTGGTGCCGAAGTAGAAGATGTGCCCCACCTCGATGCCGCGCGCGGTCAGGCGGTCGTCCGCCGCCGTCTGGGCGTCGAAGGCGGCCGCGTCGTGCATCTCTTCCGTGGCGGCGTAAAGCGAGGTGCGGCCGTCGACGATGGCCTGCAGGTCGTTCCAGTCGACATCAGCGCCGGGGGCCGGCATCTCGACCAGCTTGCGGTCGCAGAACACCTGGCTCTCACCCGTGTCGGCCAGCACGATGAACTCGTGGCTCAGATCGCCGCCGATCGGCCCGGTGTCGGCGCGCATCGGCACGGCCTTCAGCCCCATGCGGGCGAAAGTGTTCAGATAGGCCACGAACATGCGGTTGTAGGCGCGCCTGGCCGAGGCCTCGTCCAGATCGAAGGAATAGGCGTCCTTCATCAGGAATTCGCGCCCACGCATGACGCCGAAGCGGGGCCGGCGTTCATCGCGGAACTTCCACTGGATGTGAAACAGGTTCAGCGGCAGGGCCTTGTAGGACTTCACATAGGCCCGGAAGATGTCGGTGATCATCTCCTCATTGGTGGGGCCGTACAGCAACTCGCGCTCATGCCGGTCGGTGATGCGCAGCATCTCCGGGCCGTAGGCGTCGTAGCGACCGCTCTCGCGCCAGAGGTCGGCGAGCTGCAGGGTGGGCATCAGCAGTTCAACGGCCCCTGCCCGCTCCTGCTCCTCGCGCACAATGCGCTCGATCTTGCGCAGGACCCGGAGGCCCAGCGGCAACCAGGCATAGATGCCGGCGGCCTCCTGTTTGATCAGACCGGCGCGCAGCATCAGCTGGTGCGAGACGATCTGGGCGTCGGAGGGGGCCTCCTTGAGCGTGGGCAGGAAGTAGCGCGACAGGCGCATGCGGCGTCGATCCATAATGGGTGAGCGCCAGCTTTAGCCGCGGCACTGGGGCGAAAGCTAGGCCCGCGTCACCCCATATCCGGCAGGGGCATCCACCCCGTGACGATCAGAATCATGACCAGCAGCCAGAGCAGGGCCGAGGCCCAGGTGGTGGTGATGAATTTCCGCTTCAGATGCGGCTCGTCCGGCGCGCCCCACTGGGCCCCGTCGGTCGGCGGCGCCTGGTCCTGCTTTGCCATGCCCAATGGCAGGACGGCGAACAGCACCACCCACCAGCAGACGATGTAGATGGCCAGCATGGTGACCGGCCCGATCGGCAGTTCCATCAGTGTGCGCCCTCCCGTGGCGTCTCCATCAGCTCAACCAGAACGCCGCCCATGTCCCTGGGATGCAGGAACAGGATGGGCGTGCCATGCGCCCCGATGCGGGGTTCGCCCGTTCCGAGGATGGTCGCCCCCCTGGCGCGCAGGGCGTCACGGGCGGCGAGGATGTCCTCGACCTCGAAACAGACGTGATGCTGACCGCCCTTGGGATTCTTCGCGAGGAAGCCGTGGATCGGGCTGTCGTCGCCGAGCGGTTCGATCAGTTCGATCTGGCTGTTGATCAAATCAATGAAGCACACGCGTACGCCCTGGGCCGGCAGATCAAAGGGGGCCTGGGCCTGGGTGGCACCCAGCAGGTCGCGATACATGGCAACGCTGGCCTCGATGGAAGGGGTGGCGACCCCCACGTGGTTCAGACGACCGATCATTACGACTCCACAGCCTTGGGGGCGACCGCCGATCCGGCGAGCAGGCCACCGTCAAGCGTCAGCTCCGCCCCCGTCATATAGGCCACCTCGTCACTGGCCAGCATGACGCAAAGCGCCGCGACCTCTTCAGGCAGGCCGAAGCGCCGGAGGGGCGTGTCGGAGACCAACGCTGCCATCCGCGCTTCACGATCCGGCCCATTGCCCAGCATCGGCTCCCACATGGGCGTCAAGATCGCTGCCGGATGAATGGAGTTGCAACGGATCGCCAGGCCCTGCCCGGCGCAGTGCAGCGCGACGGACCGGGTGTGGTTGCGGACAGCGGCCTTGGACGAGGCATAGGCGGCGGCGGCCGGAATGCCGACCAACCCCGATCGCGACGAGATGTTGATGATCGATCCCGTGCCGGTGGCACGCATCGCCCGGATGGCATGCTTGCACCCCAGGAAGACGCCATCGAGATTGGTTTCGTGCACGGCGCGCCAGTCGGCCAGGGACGCATTCTCGGGATCATGCGGCACGAGGCCGTCCTCGAATCCCGTGATCCCCGCATTGTTGACCAGGACGTCGAGCCGGCCATGGCGCTCGAGCACAAGGCTCATGGTCGCGGCCCAGTCGCCTTCCCGCCGCACATCAAGAACGCCGAAGTCAGCGAGGCCACCCAGGGACTTTGCGAGGGGTGCGCCGTCAGATCCGACGAGGTCGGTGAGGAGCGTCGTCGCACCCTCGGCCACGAAGGCCCGTGCGACAGCGGCGCCGATTCCGCGTGCCGCGCCGGTGACGACAGCTACCTTATCCTTCAACCGCCCGCTGGCCATTTACAGCCTCAGAACGATCGTCTCGACGATGGGGCGGCGGTCCCAGATACCCTGGCTGGCCTTCTTCAGCACACGCGCCACGGCCTGTTCGATGACCATTTCGTCCTCCAGCGCCTCTCCCTTCAGCTTGCGGACGGCGCTCTCGACGCGCTCGGCCAGGTCGTCGAGGATGTCGCCCAGCGGCTTGTCCTCGTCGCCGGGCAGACCGAGGCCGCGGACGTCGATGTCGCTGACGATCTTGCCGCGCTTGTCGAGGGCGAAGCTGACGATCAGGACGCCGTTCGACGCCGCGTGACGGCGCTCGCGCAGGGCCTCGCCCGCCTCCTCCACCAGCATGCCGCCGTCGACGAAGAGCCGGCCCGAGGGGACTTCGTCGATGATGGTCGCCGGCCCGGGGGCGAGGCGGACCATGTCGCCGTTGCGGGGCGTCACCGTCTCGGGGACCTGCATGTCCGTGGCCAGCAGGGCATGTTCGGCGATGTGGCGGCGCATGCCGTGGGTCGGCACGGCGATCCGTGGCCGCACCCACTGGTACATCTGCTTCAGCTCATCCCGGCAGGGGTGGCCGGAGACGTGGATGCCCGGATGGTCCTTCTCGGTGTAGAGGCGCACGCCCCGCTCGGCCATGGCGTCCTGCAGCCGGCCGATCGCCAGCTCATTGCCCGGGATGACCCTGGACGAGAAGATGCAGTGGTCGCCGCGACCCAGCTTGATGAAGGGGTGCGAGCCCTCGGCCACGCGCGAAAGGGCGGCCCGGCTTTCGCCCTGGCTGCCTGTGCACAGGTACAACAGTTGATCGGCCGGCCAGACCCTCGCCTCCTCCTCGGACAGGAAGGGCTTGATGTCGGACAGCATGCCGACCGACTTGGCCGCGGCCGTGATGCGATGCATCGAGCGGCCGGCCAGGGCGACGCGCCGACCGGCTTTCTCCGCCGCATGGATGACGCTGTCCATGCGCGCCACATTGGACGCGAAACAGCCGACGGCGACCCGCCCGGCCAGGCCCGAGATCAGTTCCGCCAGGGCCTCGCGGACGTCGCCCTCGGACCCCGCAACACCGTCGACGAAGACATTGGTGGAATCGCAGACCATGGCGAGGACGCCCTCGTTGCCGAGGCGCTTGATCGTGTCGATGTCCGTCCGCTCGCCCACGACCGGGTCGTTGTCCAGCTTCCAGTCGCCGGTGTGCAGGACCGTGCCCAGCGGCGTCTTGATGGCCAGGCCGTTGGGCTCGGCGATCGAGTGGGTGATGGTTACCATCTCAACGTGGAACGGGCCCAGGTCGATGGTCCCGCCCAGCGGCACCTCATGCAGGGCCACGCGATCCAGAATACCGGCGTCGCGCAGCTTCTCCCGGATCAGGAAGGCGGTGAAGGGCGTGGCGTATAGCGGGGCCTTCAGGCGCGGCCACAGCCAGCCGAGGGCCCCGATGTGGTCCTCATGTGCATGTGTCAGGACGATGCCCAGGATGCGCTCGCCCTCCAGGAAGGACGGGTCGGGCACGATGACGTCCACCCCGGGGGTCGACGGGTCGCCGAAGGTGACGCCGACGTCGACCACGATCCACTGGCGGTCGTCGGCCGGGCCGAAGCCGTAGGCGTTCAGGTTCATGCCGATCTCGTTGGACCCGCCCAGTGGCAGGAAGACGAGTTCGTTCTCTCTGGTTTTGCTCATGCGCCCATATGGGTGTTGCGACGCCGGATTTCGAGCAGGCCGCGCAGGGTGAGATCAGGATCGAAATGGTCGATGGCGGTCGTGGCCCCTTCGAACAGGCTGGCCACGCCTCCTGTGCCGATGACAGTCATGGGTGCCCCCCACTCCGCCTTGATGCGCGAGACCAGCCCTTCGATCAGGGCGACATAGCCCCAGAAGACGCCGGACTGCATGTTCGACACCGTGTCCTTGCCGATCACCCGTTCGGGCCTCTGGATGGCGATGCGGGGCAGCATGGCGGCGGCCTCGTGCAGGGCCTGCAGGCTGAGGTTGATGCCGGGTGAGATGACCCCGCCCTCGAAGGCGCCGTCGGCGGCGACGACGTCGAAGGTCGTGGCGGTGCCGCTGTCGATGACGATCAGGTCGCCGGGATACTTCAGGTGGGCGCCCACGGCGTTGACGAGCCGGTCGGCGCCGGCCTCTGACGGCTTCAGGATGCGCACGGGGATGCCCAGATCGACGTTCTCGCCGATCACCATGGGCTCGACCGAGAGATAGCGTCGCGCGAGGTTTCGCAGGTTGAACAGCGACTGCGGCACGACGCTGGAGATCATGCAGGCATCAAGCCGGCCGAGGTCGAGGCCACGCATGGAAAGAAGCTGGGCCAGCCAGACGGCATATTCGTCGGCGGTGCGCGTGCTCTCCGTCGCTGTGCGCCACTGGGCGATCCAGTCTGCGCCATCGTGAACGGCGAACAGGGTGTTGGTGTTGCCTTGCTCGATCGCCAGAAGCATCAGGCGGTGACCCGAGACTGGAAGCACAGCGAATAGCCGTCCGGATCGCGCAGATGCACCTCGCGCGAGCCATGGGGCGCCGTGCGTATCTCCAGCACCTCAAGCCCGCGAGCCTTGACGGCCTCGGCGAACGCGTCCGCGTCATCGCAGCTGAAGTAGAAGAGGGTATCCGAGTGCGCCTGCACGCGCTCCGGGTCGGGGGACGCGGGACGTTCGCCCGCATCATAGGCCGTGTTCAGCATCAGTTCGACGGCTCCGCTGCGCAGCCAGGCCCAGTGGAAATAACGGCCCTCGGGGGCGTCGATCTCGCCTGAGGTCTGCACCATCTCGAAGCCGAGCCCATCCCGATAGAAGGCGACGGCGGTCGGCATGTCGAAGACCTGCAACAAGGGGCAGACGGAGGACAGCGTGGTCATCTCAGGCCTCGGCGGTTGAGAAGAAGACGTCGCCGGCGGATATCAGCCGCAGCGACCCGTCGGGCAAGCGCAATCGCAAAGCCCCGTCGTCGGCAAGCCCCTCGGCCACGCCCTCGACGGTCTCGTGCGCCAGACGGGCGACGGCGGGGCCGCCCAGACCCTGGGCCCGGGCCGTCCAGGCGTCGCGGAGTGCGGCGAAACCCAGCTGGTCCCAGCGGTCCTGCCAGGCCGAGAAGGTCTGGATCAGCAGGTCCAGCGCGGCGTCGGGATCGGGCGCGCGCGCCAGGTCGGACCGGAGATGACGCGCGACCGCGGTGGCCGGGCGCTCCACATCCTCTGGCGCCTGGACCAGGTTGACGCCAATGCCGACTGCCAGCCACAGGCCGCCCGTCGCCTGGACTCCGGATTCGACCAGAATACCCGAGGCCTTGTGCCCCGCCAGCAGCACGTCATTGGGCCATTTGATCCGTACGAGGGCCGGATCAACGAAGGTCGAGACCAGATCATGCACCGCCAGCGCCGCCACGAAGGTGGCCTGGGCGGCCTCAGCGGGCGGGCGGGCGGTGTGGGTGAGCAGGGTCGCGGCCAGATTGCCCGGTTCGCTGGACCAGGCTCGCCCGCGGCGGCCGCGACCGGCGGTCTGA
>VYLI01000079.1_pt1 | contig 14533 bp, 8 predicted proteins | sample 5109511 | NCBI WGS metagenome assembly VYLI01 (sample SAMN12291808, study PRJNA351875) | freshwater metagenome | isolation source: freshwater lake | place: USA: Michigan, MSU1 Lake | collected 2011-08-19
TTTCTGTCACTCAATTACCAGATAATACTAAAGGAAAAATAACTTTAGGTAATGGTACAGTTATTAATGTGGGTGATGAGATTTCGATTAATTCTCTAACTTCTTTGCTTTACAGACCTTTAGCAGATGTTAATGGTAATGGTGGCAATTTTGTTTATACTGTGAGTGATGGTAAAGGTGGGAATGATAGTCAAACAATTAGTTTTGTTCTTATTGCAGTCAGCGACAATAGTATTCTTCTGAGAGAAGATAACATTTTTAGCAAGCAATACCAGCAAACTATTAGTGTTCCTGTTGATTCTTCCTTACTCAGTTTTACCTATAACGATCTGAACTTTGATACTACTGATCCTGATAGTATTAATGATGCTTTTGAAGTCGCTTTAGTTGATGCTCAAGGCAATTCTTTAATCCATACAATTCAACCTAATCGAGATGCTTTCTTTAATATTACAGAAAACCAACCCTCCGCATTTGCTTCTGGAGTCAGCATTGCGGGAATGACAGTTAAGGTGAATTTAACGGGAGTAACTCCAGGAGACGCTACTTTAATCTTTCGGTTAGTTAATAATGATAGTGACACGCAAACTTCAGTCCGTATTAAGAATATTCAACTGTTAGCAGGAGATGGAACAATTGCGCCTACTGTCACCCCAGAAATTGAGCCTACTGCCATTAGTAAACCCATTGATTTTAGTCAATTGTCAGATGTAAGCAGCAGCCTAAATGCCGACTATTTAAGGACTTCTTTTAATCAAGATAATAAAACCCTATACGCAGATTTTGTGGTGCTAAATCAGGGAGAATATGTCGTTGATTCGCCTCTAGTCGTGGCGATTAAATCAATTAGCGAGCCTACCGTTCAGGTAGTGGGAGCAAATGGCCTAACTCCTGAAGGATTGCCTTACTATAATCTGAGTAATTTAGTTAATAGTAATACCTTAGATCCTGATGAAATCACCCAAGATAAAACTCTGGCTTTCTTGAATCCACAAGAGGTTCAATTTACCTATGAATTAGTCTTTTTAGGCAAGTTAAACACTGCACCGAATTTTATCAGCGATCCTGATATTGAAGGGTTAATTAATAAACCTTATATCTATGATGCTGATGCTACAGATTTAGAGGGAGATACCCTAACTTATTCTCTCTTGACTGCTCCTAATGGGATGACTATTGAGAGTGATACTGGCAAAATTAGCTGGACTCCTGGGACAAATACTGTTGGTAATTACAGTATTTCTGTGCAAGTAAAAGATGGTAGAGGTGGGATAGATCAACAAGATTATACCCTGTCTGTGATTGCGCCACCGCCTAATCGTCCCCCGATTATTACGTCTATTCCTGTTGTTGATGCGAGAGTTAGTCAAAATAAATCTGGTAAAATTATTGTTGCTAATGATGAGTGGACATTGAGTGATTTTGGATTTAGTAATGCTCCCGAAGATGCCAAATTATTTGCTCAAAATATTGCCGACTATTTTACAGGTGGAGAAAAAGGATCATTTCTGGGATATTCTAATAATTTTAGTTTTACAGGCTCTAAATTAGCGGAGGCTTTGACTAGCGATGGACATCAATGGACAGTTAATACTAACTTATCTTTTACATTAGAGACATTACAACAATATGATGGGGTCTTTGTTGGTGGATTTCCTGCTAAAAATCAGGTTTTAATTGATTATGTTAATCAAGGAGGAAATGTTTATCTTTTAGCAGGAACAGGTACTACGGGAACTTTTATTCAACCTGGTAACGAAGCTAATGCTTGGAAAGATTTCTTGAATAACTTTGGGTTGTCATTAGCAAATCAGTGGAATGAGATTTACGGCAATATTCCTATTAATCCTTCGCCACATCCAATTTTTGTAGGAATAGATCAGTTATATCAAGCTAATGGTCAAACAATTATTGATCTAAATTCCAATGACAATCAAGGCATCTTAATTGCGAAGAGTAATAATGGACAAGGACTTTATGCTGTTTATGATCCTAATTTCCAAGCCCAAAATGCTTATATTTATGATGTTGAAGCACTTGATCCAGACTCAGATATTCTCACCTATGAATTAGTAAAATCTCCCACAGGAATGTGGATTGAACCAGAGACTGGTATTATTCGCTGGTTGCCAACTGCGAATCAAATTGGATTACAAGATATTACCGTAAAAGTGAGTGATGGGAAGGGGGGAGTTGCTGAACAGAAATATCAAATTTTAGTACAACCAGAAATTGGGAATCAAACTCCTGTTTTTGTGAGTGTTCCTCTGACTCAATTTAATTTACCTAATTTAAGTAATAATCCCAGTGGTAATGTTAATCTTCAAGGTTTAGATTTAACCTTATTACCTGATGAAACTTTTCGTCAAAATGTCGCTTTAACTTTACCGACGGGAGACAGTTCTACGGGATCAGCAGATATTGTTTTTGTGGTTGATGAATCGGGTTCTATGTCACGTTATCAAGCATGGATTAGAGATATGGTATCAACTTTAGAATCAACCTTAATCGGAAAAGGAATTACTTCTAATCGTTATGGTTTAATTGGGTTTGGGAACTCTGGGGTATATGGACGGATCTTAAATGTAGGGAGTAATTCTCCTTTTGGCAATGCTAACCAGTTATCATCCGCTATTAACCAGTTACAAATAAATGGAGGGACAGAAGATGGCTATGATGGAATTGATGAAGCACTAACTAATCTCTCATTCCGTCAAGGTGCAGCTATTAATATTATTTTGGTGACAGATGAAGATAGAGATGTGGCTAATTCTAGTCTAAGCTTTAGTAGCATTTTGAACAGTCTGAGTAATAAAAATGCCCTTCTGAATGTTGTTGTTGATGGAAACTTTAGAGATAGTAATAATCAAGTTATTCTGGGAGTTGATTCTGAAAATCAGGGTTATAAAGCTGATAATAATGGAAATTATCTAATTACTAATATTGGGACAGTGAGTGGTAGTGCAACGACTAAAAGAGATTATATTGACTTGGCGTTAGCGACAGAAGGCGCAGCGTGGGATCTCAATCAACTGAGAAATGGTGGGTTAGTAGGGACTTCTTTTACCAAAGCATTTGTAGATGTTAAAGCTCAAGAAATTGTTGAACAATTACCCCTAACCTTGATTTCATCAGATCCTAACGTATCTTTTAAGAATTTAACTGGAATTATTTCGGGTATTGGTAATGGAGAAACAGCATCCTTTGATTTTGAATTAAAGGGAGATGGAATAGTTCGTAGTTTTGATTTATTGTTTGTAAGGCTGGGTAGCAGTACGATTTTAGGTTCAATTCCTGTCACCATTAATAACAATTATTTGTACTTAACTCAAGCCGTTGATCCTGATAATGATACTCTAACCTATAGCCTTCTCAAAGCACCCACAGGAGCGACGATTAACCACCAAAGTGGACAAATTCAGTGGCAACCCAAACAGGGAGGAAATCATCAATTTACTATCCAAGTCGATGATGGACTCGGAGGACGCACCACTCAAGATTACACTGTCACAGTGAATGTGGGGAGTCCTAATAATGCCCCTATGATTACCTCCATTGCCCCTAATCAAGCAGCGATTGGTCGTCCTTATCTCTACGAAATTCAAGCCACTGATCCAGATGAAGATATCCTTGCTTACTATCTTAGCGAAGCCCCAGAAGGCGTGACTCTTGACCGTCAAACCGGCCGCTTAACTTGGACTCCTACCCAACCCCAGTTAGGGAATCAAACCGTAAAAATTCGGGTACTGGACGGACGTGGAGGAGAAACCACACAAACCCTTAATTTAACCGTAACACCCGATTTAAACAACCAAGATCCCCAAATTTCCAGTCTTCCCCTCACTCAAATTCAGGAAGGAGGAGTATATCGTTATCAAATTGTAGCTAATGATGGCAATGGAGACCTCTTAACGGTTGATTTACCCTTAAAACCCGACGGAATGACCTTAAATGAAGCAACGAGGGAAATTATTTGGCAACCGACAAGAGAACAAGCAGGAACTCATGATCTTGTAATACGAATTAGAGACGGTTATGGAGGTTTAACCCTTCAATCTTTCCAAATTACAGTAAATAGTCTTAATAATGCCCCAATTATTACTTCTAACCCAGATTTAGAAGCCATTGCTAATCTTCCTTATCAGTATCAAATTGAAGCACAAGATGCTGATGGAGATTCCTTAAGCTATCGCTTGGAAAACGCACCGAATGGGATGACCATCGATACCGATACTGGATTATTAAATTGGACGGCAAATGATACGCAAATTGGTCAAATTCCCGTTACTATCATTGTCAAAGATAGCCAAGGCGCAGAAACCCGTCAAACTTATAATCTCAATGTACTGGCTTTTGCACCGAATCATACCCCAGAAATTACCTCTACACCCCGTAATAGCGTTGCTTTAGGAACATCATACTTCTACGCCTTAAATACCTCAGATCCCGATGGCGATCCCCTCACCATCAATCTGCAAACTTCCCCCACAGGGATGACTCTAAATAAACAAGGGTTAATCACTTGGACTCCCGAAGCGAATCAATTAGGCAATCATACCGTAAAAGTCCAAGTCAGTGATGGACGGGGTGGATTTGCTGAACAAGAATGGGCGATCGCTGTTGTTAGTCAACGCAGCAACAATCAAGCCCCACAAATTCTCTCGACTCCTTCCCTAAAAGCCAATATTAACCAAGTTTATCAATATAATTTAGTAGGGAATGATCCTGATGGCGACCCCATTTTCTGGTCGTTAGAAACCCGTCCAGAGGGAATGTCTGTTGATGTCAACAAAGGAACAATTCGTTGGCAACCAAAATTAGATCAAATTGGACTTCATGAGGTAGTCATTCAAGCGATCGATACCCAAGGTGCTACCACCACTCAACGATTTACTCTGGCTGTTAATGGGGTTAATCTTCCTCCTAGTATTACCTCTGTTCCGCTGACCCGAACAGTTACGAACCAACCCTATACCTATACTGTTGTTGCCAAAGATCCTGAAAATGGAATTTTAACCTACAATTTAGGGCGTAAACCCAACGGTATGACCATTGATCAGACAGGTAAAATTCAATGGAAACCGACTCAAATAGGCAACTATGACATTGATGTTTTAGTAACTGATAATCAAGGCGCAACTACCACCCAAAACTATCAGTTAGTGGTAGGAACACAAATCATTAATCAAGCCCCAAATATTACCTCAAAACCCTTATTTATAGCTAATGTAGGCAATCCCTATCAATACCAAATCCAAGCGAGTGATCCCGATGGACAATCATTAACCTATCAACTAATAGAATCACCCCAAGGCATGACCATTAATACTAACACTGGCTTAGTACAATGGAACACACCAATTACGGGTAATTATAAAGTAGTCGTTGCCGCTTTTGATTCTCTAGGATTGGGAGTAACTCAAGGCTACAATTTAACCGCTAAAGTCAATAGTCTCCCTGTAATTCGTTCCACTACACCGCCTACAGGCGCAGTTCCAGGAGTACCCTATCGCTATGATATTCAAGCAACCGATCCTGATGGTGGTATTCTCACCTATAGTTTAGATCCGGCTTCTCAAGCTAAAGGTATAACCCTAGACGAAAGCGGACGTTTAAGCTGGACTCCTTCTAACTCTCAAACGGGAATCCATGCTATTACTTTAACCATTACAGATGCAGCAGGAGGCAAAGTTACTCAAAGCTTTAATCTCACCGTTGCACCCGATACTACTGCACCGAAAGTTATTATTAATCGTAATAAGAACTTTACCAATAAAGGGGAAGCAGTTTCTTTCCAGGTGAGTGCAACGGATAATGTCGGTATTGCTAACCTACAATTACTAATTAATAATACTCCCGTCGTAATTGATAGCAATGGAGTCGCTACTTTCACACCGACAAATCCAGGAATTATTACCGCTAAAGCTTTCGCCTCTGATGCAGCAGGAAACAAAGCTGAAGCTACTACTAATGTTAATGTCCTCGATCCCACCGATACAGAAGCTCCTACTGTTAGTTTAGACTTATCAGGAATTGCTAATTATGAAATTACTGCACCTACACCAATTAAAGGGAGTGTCAACGATACTAACCTAGCTTACTATGCCCTAGAAGTTGCTCCGGCTGATGGTAGCGCACCTTTCAAAGAAATGTTCCGAGGGACAACTCCGGTTACAAATGGGGTATTAGGGGTATTAGATCCTACTTTGTTACCTAATGATACCTATCAGGTTCGTCTAGTTGCTTACGATGTCAATGGTAAGGGTAATGGGGTAGCAGAATTACTAGATGTCAGTGGTGATTTAAAATTAGGAAACTTCCAACTCTCCTTTACCGATTTAGAGATTCCTGTTGGTGGTATTCCCATTACTTTAACCCGTACATATAACACCTTAAATAGTAATAATAAAGACGATTTTGGTTATGGTTGGCGCATGGAATTTCGAGATGCAGATGTGCGGACGAGTTTACCGAAAGATGAACTTTATGAAGAATATGGTTTCCGTAGTGTTGGCTTTAAAGAAGGGGATGCCGTTTACATTACGCTACCGGGAGGCAAGCGTGAACGGTTTACCTTTAAGCTAGAATCAATAAAAGTAATGGGGATTCCTCTAACAGCCTTGATGGGAAACCGTGCATTATTTGTTCCTAAATTTGTCGCGGATAAAGGTTCTACCAGTACCTTAAGTGTGGAAACAGCAGGAGTCGTCTTAATTCGAGGACAAAATGGCCAAGTCGTTCCCTTTAGTGGAGGTTCTGCTTTTGCTCATTACCATCCGCAAGATTGGGGTAACTACTATCAATTAACCACCAAAGAAGGCATTGTTTATAATATTGATGCTACCACAGGAGATATTAATAGTATTACCAATCGCAATAGCGATAAACTAAACTTTACTGATGCGGGAATTACCAGTAGTAATGGACTAAAAGTAACCTTTGGACGAGATACTCAAGGTCGTATTACTACCGTAACCGATCCGATGGGCAAACAGATTAAATATGAATATGATAGTAAAGGAGATTTAATTAAAGTTACTGACCGAGAAAATAATACCACTCAGTTTAAGTATAATAATGATCAACCTCACTACTTAGATGAAATTATCGATCCCTTGGGACGAACTGGAATTAAGAACGAATATGATGAAAATGGACGCTTAACTAAAGTTTTCAATGGCGAAGGTAAAACTGTCCAGTTAGACTATAATCCAGATAACTCACTCTATACAGTTAAAGACCCTCTTGGTAATGCCACAACCTACGAATATGACCTGCGGGGAAATATTGTTAGTGAAATTGACGCTAATGGTGGCATTATTAAACGCACCTATGATGACAGGAACAATCTTCTCAGTGAAACTAATCCCGAAGGAGAAAAACTCTCCTACACTTATGATAGTAAGGGCAATAAATTAAGCGAAACCGATGCTTTAGGTAATGTCACTCGCCATACTTATAATAGCAAAAATGACCTTTTAACGACAACTGATGCGCTAGGAAACGTTGTCACAAACACTTATGATAGTCGAGGCAATTTACTCTCTATTACTGGATTAAGTAATGGAACTGTTACCCTCGCTTACAACAATAATGGATTATTAACTCAGTTAACCACTGCTGAAGGAACAACCAAATATGAATATGATTTCCGAGGGAATGTTACCAAAGAAATTAATCCACTCGGACACGAAATTACCTATACTTATGATGGGAATGGTAATCGCTTAACAGAAACCCGTAAATTAACCACTGCTAACGGTATTCGTACCCTTGTTACCAAGACTGAATATGATAGCAAAGGTAATATCATTAAAGTTACCGATGCGGAAGGGAATATTAGCCAAACAATTTATGATGCTGCTGGACAAAAAATCAAAGAGATTGATGCTTTAGGTCGGGTTACTAAGTATGTCTATAGTGAGGGAGGACAACTATTAGAAACAATTTATCCTGATGCAACACCGCATAATGATAGTGATAATCCTCGGACTCGCAAGGAATATGATGCAGCGAATCGAGTAACAGCAGACATTGACGAATTAGGAAGACCTACCCAATACCAATATGATGCGTTAGGACGTTTAATTTATACTATTTATCCTGACTTAACCCCAAATGATAACACCGACAATCCGCGCAAAGAAACCCGTTATGATAAAGCTGGACGTGTTATTGCAGAAGTCGATGAACGGGGTAATATTACTCGTTATACTTATGATGATGCAGGACGAAGAACAGAAACTATTCTTCCTGATAGTACCCCTAATGATGATACAGATAACCCCAGAATACTTGTTACCTATGATGCTTTAGGTCGTCAAATTAGTCAAACCGATCCCTTGGGACGTAAAACCCAATTTGTCTATGATAATTTAGGTCGTCCTACAGGTCAAATCTTCGCTGACAATACCAGTATTTCTTCTACTTTCGACCAAGCAGGTCGAGTGATTGCCAAAATCGATCAAGAAGGTAACAAAACTAAATATGAGTATAACGCTTTAGGACAATTAACAGCAGTAATTGATGCGCTAAATAATCGCACTGAATACGGTTATGATGAATTAGAGAATCTCATTACTCAAAAAGATGCCAAGGCTAATATTACTAAGTATGAATATGATGGTATAGGTCGCCGAATTGCTACCCAATTGCCCCTAAATCAGCATTCTACCACCCAATATGACCAAGTAGGTAATATTGTTAGTACCACTGATTTTAACGGTGAAATTATCACATTTATCTACGATGAACGCAACCGACTAATCAAGAAAGCTTTACCCAATAATGAACAAGTTATCTATACTTATACCTTGACAGGTCAACGAGCCACAGAAACCGATGGTAATGGGACAATAACCTATCAATATGATAGCCGCAATCGCCTGTTATCTCGCCTCGATCCTGATGGGGTGAAAATTGAATACACCTATGATGCAGCAGGAAACCGCACTTCTGTTAACATTCCTTCTGGTAAAACTAGCTATACTTTTGATGAACAAAATCGCCTGAAAACAGTCACAGACTTCAGTAATGGGGTAACAACCTATACTTATGATTTAGCGGGAAATCTGATCAAAACTACCCTACCCAATGGAACAATAGAAACCCGTGAATATGATTTGTTAAATCGTCTGCTGTATCTCCAAAACAGTAATAGCACCAGCATTATTAACAGTTTCCGTTATACCCTAGATAAGGTGGGTAATCGTCTGACAGTTGTTGAACAAGATGGACGGAAAGTTAACTGCGAATATGATGATATTTATCGTCTCTTGGAAGAGGAAGTGATTGATGGAACAACCCGCACGATTAGCTATACTTACGATGCAGTGAGTAACCGTTTAACCCGCAATGATTCGGGAGAAGGTAATACTACTTATGAATATGATCAGAATGATCGGTTATTAAAAGAAGTCACCAATGGTGTAACAACTACTTACACTTATGACAATAATGGTAACACCCTATCTAAGACTACTGGAACGGATAAAGTTAACTATCAATGGAATGCGGAAAATCGCTTAGTTGGTCTGGATAATAATGGGGATGGGGTGAATGAGATTACGAATAAATATGATAGTGATGGTATCAGAATTAGTCAAATAGTTAACGGTGAAGAAACTCGTTTCTTGGTGGATAAAAACCGTGATTATGCTCAAGTATTAGAGGAATATACACCGAGTAAGATTATTAAAGCAAGTTATATTTATGGTAATGATTTAATCTCTCAACTGCGTAATAATCAGCGCTCTTTCTATCATGTCGATGGGTTGGGTAGTACAAGAGCCTTGACTGATATTAATGGTTTGGTCAGCGATCGTTATGCTTATGAAGCGTTTGGGGAGATTATTAAACAGTTAGGGAATACGAAGAATTTGTATCTGTTTGCAGGAGAACAACGCGATCCGAATTTAGGTTTGGATTATTTGAGAGCGAGATATTTAGATGTTAGTACAGGAAGGTTTTATGGACGTGATACATTTTTTGGCTACTATAAACAGCCAATTACGTTACATAAATATCTTTACGCAAATGCTAATTCTGTTAATTTTATAGATCCATCAGGTAAATTTGGACTTTCTTTTTATTTTTATGTTGGTTTGTTAATTGGTGGATTTACTGTAGCGACAGTAGCGGCACTTCCAAGTCAGTCTCACAATAGTACACAAGGTGATACGTCTTTGGGTCCACAATATGATCCAAATCACCCACATTATCATAGATTCTATCAAAAAACATATATAATGTCGGGAGATCAAACCCAAGCAAATCGTGTTTATGAAGTATTAAAAAAATATCCTGCACCGATGAGACCTAGAAATGGGACAGAAGTGCAGAGTGGCGAAGTTTCTATTCTTGGTCCAATAGTTAACCCTGTACAACATTTCCTATTTACCGATCAACTTGCGTTAGTAAATGTTACCCTTCCAGGTCATAACTTTCATCCTGGAAAAACTGTCAGAAAAGTTATTCAGGAGGGCGGAAACATTTTCATTGAGACCACGGGAGACGGAGAAGGTTTGTATCCATTAGTAAATGTTATCATCGGACCATCTCTATTTAGAAATCTTGATATTATGGAGATCAAAACATTGGTTGATAGCTGATCTTGTAGGTTGGGCCCTCGGAACGAAACCCAACCTCATCTCCATGATGCTTCAATCTTGTGTGTTGGGTTTCCTTGCGTCAACTACGGGTTATGATATGGTTTGGTGAGCGATCGTTATGCTTATGAAGCGTTTGGGGAGATTATTAAGCGCGATCGCCGATCTTGTAGGGTGCGTTAGGCGGTGATAATCTCTGATAAAAAACCTAAATTAACAATCCGCGCCCCACGCACCAACTTCATCATCAAATTGGTGCGTTACGCTTTCGCTAACACACCCTACATTCTACATTCTAGCTATGATCCCTTGGGAGTATGACAACGACAAAATTTGAGAGTGCGCTGTTTAGGGGGAGATTGAACTAGAATTGAGTTTATGAACTTACAATTTGAGTGGGATAACCCCAAGGCAAAACTTAATCTCAAAAAGCATGGCATCAATTTTGAAGAAGCCAAGGCTGTTTTTCGAGATCCTTTAGCCTACATTTTTGATGATGAGTGGCATTCGGTCGGTGAAAAACGAGAAATTATTATCGGACACGATGACAAGAATCGTCTTTTAGTAGTTTGTTTTACTGAAAGAAATCAAATGATTCGTATTATCAGCGCACGTTTAACAACCAAAAAAGAACGACAAGACTATGAAAAATACACAGGATTCTGAAACCAAACAAAATTTACAAGATGACCTACTTCCTGAATATAACTTTGATTATACTAAGGCTCATCCTAATCGTTTTGCTTCTCAGGTAAATGAAATAAAAATAACTGTCACCTTAGAACCAGATGTCGCTAAAGTTTTCAAAAATTCTGAAGATGTAAACAAAGCACTGCGAGCTATCTTATCCGCTATCCCTGAAAAATAAGCCTGATCTTGTAGGTTGGGTTGACAACGGAAACCCAACATCATCCCCCGATTATTCTTCATGTTATGGGTTGGGTGGCACTTCGTTTAGCTCAAACTGCGAATGATTTTTATTATCTTTGCTCATATAATCAGGAATCTTAACCCTATGCTCTGAAATTATCATACTCTAATCCCAGAGCTTGATTCAGAGCATTTGTAAGATTGTAATATGAGTATTAGCTGGAAAGAAGGAGATCCCTTACCAAATGCAGATCAAGCCGAAATAGACTTGCGAAAGTTTACCGATTACTCATTGCAACCTAACAACCCTCAAAATCAAGGAAAATGGATGGGATTTGCCATGATAGGTTATTCTGTTGAAACTCAAGAAGGCCGTCAAATTGCAACTCAAGATATAATTCAACAAATTCGTCAAATTTTACCTTATGCACCAGCCTATAAAAGCAAAAATAATCCCTATGGTATGAGATTAAAAGTTACAATTAGGATCAAAGGTTTGAATGGAGGGCAAGGAAATTTAATCACAATCTGGCAAATAGATCAAGGCAAAATTATTCCTAGATTAATTACAAACTGGTTAGAAGTTGACAGCTAAAGGAGCAAAACATAATGAAAGCAAAAATTAATGATTTGATTCAAACTTTAATAGATATAACCGCCGATTTTTCAGATTTAATTATTCCTAAAGGAACACTTGGTGCAATAGTTGAATGCTATCCTAATCCTGAAGCATACGCTATTGATTTAATGATTTCTAATCCTAAAGTCATTGGTGGTTTTACTTATGAAAATGTAATTTTATCTCCTGAACAATTTATTGTTATTTCTTCTCAATCAATATCAGAAGATAAAGCAGAAAAATTGATATTCAATTAATCTTAAACACTGTATTGCGATCGCCGCTCTTGTAGTGCGATTGCCGATCTTGTAGGTTGGGTTGAGGAACGAAACCCAACATCATCTTCATAATGCTTCAATTTTGTGTGTTGGGTTTCACTACCGTTCAACCCAACCTACGGGTTATGATGAGCTTGTAGGTTGGGTTGAGTGCGATCGCCGATCTTGTAGGTTGGGTTGAGTAGCTTGTAGGGTGCGTGTTTGCGGTGATAATCTCTGATAAAAAACCTAAATTAACAATCCGCGCCCCACGCACCAACTCCATCATTAAATTGGTGCGTTACGCTTTCGCGCTTCGCACCCTACGATTTATGTTTCTGTTTGTGGCGATTATCTCTGATAAAAACAAATTAACAATCTGCTGTAATACATCGACTTTATTATTAAACTGGTGCTTTACGTTGTCAAATATCATCTTCAGTTAATCCTGAATCTTTGAGAATACCTTTTAATGTTCCTATCGGTAAATCTCGATTTCCATGTATTGGTATAACAATAATTACAGAAATATTTTCTTTGATATAGATATAATGACTTCCTTTAATTCTTGTCTTGCCAATTTCCAGCCAAATCTTTCAACGACTTTACATAATTTTTTACCTGAGATTGACTTCATACAGAAATCTCCACTAATTGCTGATTCTCTTTTCGATCAAGTAATTTTTTTTCATGAGAAACTTCTAACCAGCCTTCTATTGCCTCTTTAACCATGACCATCAAATCATCATAATTTTCTGCCCAAGTATGACAACCAGACAAAGCTGGTACAGTTGCACACCAAACATCATCTTCTTGCCAGACAACCACTTTGATATTCATAATAAATATTTTTTATTGACTAAGATTATTCTAATAATAACATGAATTTGTTTTTTTGTGTAAGCCTGATCTTGTAGAGTGCGTGTTTGCGGTGATAATTTCTGATAAAAAATTTAAATCAACAATCGTCTGTAACACATCAACTTCATCATTAAATTGGTGCGTTACGACGGATTGCTAGTGCGATTGCGTATCTTGTAGGTTGGGTGATCGGTACTCAACCCAACATCATCCCCAGGATGCTCTAATCTTGTGTCGTGATCTTGTGATATTTTGATTGAGAGTGCGATGTTGAAGGCACTGCGTAGCAGCACGCTAATTCATAAATTATCAAAGGAGATTGTCATGAAAGGAGAATTCACCGCCATCATTGAAGCAGCAACAGAAGGGGGATACTGGGCGATTTGTCCTGAAGTCCTAGGTGCAAATGGTCAAGGAGAAACCATTGAAGAAGCCAAAGAAAGCTTAAAAAGTGCTATTCAACTAATTTTTGAAGATCGTTTGGCTGATATTCGTCGAGGACTACCGAAAGAGGCGATCGAGGAGACAATTTCCATTCCATGAAACGTAAAGAATTAGAAAAAAAGTTGCGGAAAGCTGGTTGTTATCTTAAGCGAGAGGGTGCTTCTCATTCTCTTTGGATTAACCCTCAAACTGGGGTCATTGAAGCTGTACCACGACATACAGAAATCAAAGAATTTTTAGCACAAAAAATTCTCAGAAACCTGAATGCCCAATAGTGCGATGCCGAAGGCACTGCCTAGCAGTACGCCGATCTTGTAGGGTGCGTGTTTGCGGTGATAATCTCTGACAAAAAACCTAAATTAACAATCCGCGCCCCGCGCACCAACTTTATCATCAAATTGCTGCGTTACGCTTACGAATGGCGCACCCTACAATTTATGTTTTTGTTTGTGGCGATAATCTCTGATAAAAAACCTAAATTAACAATCCGCGCCCCGCGCACCAACTTTATCATTCTGTTGTCACCATTCATGCGACAACACGCCAACAAATTCGATTTCGCCTAACAACTGGGAGATATACTATCCATGAGCAAACCTAAAATGAGATACTTTGAACAAGAAGACATTCTTCATTTAACTATTTCTGATGAACCAGAAGCTAACAGTGTCAGTAGATGGAAAAGTTTTTGTCCAATAGCGATCGCTAAATGATAGGGGCTAAAAAATTAGGGATTTTCTTAGTATTTATGTACTCAGGCGACGACTAATGATAAGTAAAAGTTATCTATATCTAGATTGACTAATCAAAGAAAAAATCGCTCAAAAAAAACCTAAAAATGTTTGAATAAAATCAATAAACTTCAGCAATAAATT
>VYLI01000083.1_pt1 | contig 14260 bp, 17 predicted proteins | sample 5109511 | NCBI WGS metagenome assembly VYLI01 (sample SAMN12291808, study PRJNA351875) | freshwater metagenome | isolation source: freshwater lake | place: USA: Michigan, MSU1 Lake | collected 2011-08-19
CCTGATCAAGAAGGGGCCCTTCGCCGAACAGGAGGCCTTCGCGCCGCGCCCGGCGGCACCCGGCACCCCCTTGCCCGGCGCCGCGACGGCCCCGGTCTGACCCCCCGCATCGCAAAGGAAATCGCGAGATGGAACTGCCACTCGACTATGCCACCCTGCGCCTGATCTGGTGGGCGCTCCTGGGGGTGCTGCTGATCGGCTTCGCCCTGACCGACGGCTTCGATCTGGGGGTCGGTGCCCTGCTGCCCTTCGTCGCGAAGACGGACGAGGAGCGGCGGATGGTGATCAACACCGTCGGACCGACCTGGGAAGGCAACCAGGTCTGGTTCATCCTTGGCGGGGGGGCCATCTTCGCCGCCTGGCCCTTCGTCTATGCGGTCAGCTTCTCCGGCTTCTACCTGGCCATGTTCCTGGTGCTGGCCGCGCTGATCCTCAGGCCGGTGGCTTTCAAATATCGCTCCAAGCGGCCCTCGCCGGCCTGGCGAGCCGCCTGGGACTGGGCCCTGTTCGTCGGCGGGTTCGTGCCCGCCCTCGTGTTCGGTGTCGCGGTCGGCAATGTGCTGCTCGGCGCGCCCTTCCGGCTGGATAGCGACTTGCGCTCCTTCTACGAGGGCACGCTGCTGGGGCTGTTCACGCCGTTCAGCCTGATCTGCGGCCTGCTGTCGGTGGCCATGCTGGTGCTGCACGGCGCCGCCTGGCTGGGTGTGAAGGCGGAGCTGGGACCGGTCCAGGCACGGGCGCGCGCCTTCGGCGTGATCGCCGCACTGGCGGCCCTGATCCTGTTCGCGGCGGGTGGCGCCTTCGTGACCTGGGGCGGCATGGGCTATGCTGTGACCGGCGCCCTGGACATGGGTGGCGCCTCCAATCCGCTGCGCACCACGGTCGAGGCCCAGGCCGGGGGCTGGCTGACCAACTATCGCCTCTACCCCTGGATGATGATCGCGCCGGCTCTCGGCTTCGCCGGGGCCCTGATCGCCTTGATCGGGCTGACAAGCCGGTGGTCCCCCCTGTCCCTGACCGGGTCTTCGATCGCCACGGTCGGGATCATCTCGACGGTCGGGCTGTCGATGTTCCCCTTCATCCTGCCCAGCTCCATCGACCCGCAGTCCAGCCTGACGGTCTGGAACGCCTCGTCCAGCCACGTGACCCTGTTCATCATGCTGGGGGTGACGATCGTCTTCCTGCCGATCGTGCTGGCCTACACCGCCTGGGTCTACCGGGTGCTGTGGGGGCGCACCTCCACGGCCGATCTCAAGTCCAACCCCGACCTCTACTGACCCCCCGCTCCGGAGAAGGCGCATGTGGTATTTCACCTGGATCCTGGGTCTCGGCCTGGCGGTGCTGTTCGGCGTGCTGAACGGCCTGTGGCACGAGTTCCACCTGTTCGACGCGGGCGACGACGGGGCATCTGTTCCGCACGGGGACGGTCCCGATGCAGACTGAACTCGACCTGATCACCCGCTGGGACGCCCATGCTCCGCGCTACACCAGCTTTCCCACCGCCGCTGCCTTCAGTTCCGCCGTGGGAGCGAACGACTGGGCCATGGCGCTGGGCGGGCTGGGGGTCGAGGAGACCGCGTCCCTCTATGTCCACATTCCCTTTTGCAAGCGGCTCTGCTGGTACTGCGGGTGCAACACCCGCGCGGTGAACCGGCGCGAGACCATCTCCAGCTATGTCGACCTGCTGCTTCGCGAGGCGGATCTGGTGGCGCAGGAGGCCGGGGGACCGATCCGGATCGGTCGACTCCATCTGGGGGGCGGCACGCCGAACATGCTGTCGCCCGAGGAGCTGGAGCGGCTCGTCACCGGGCTGCGCCGCCGCTTCGACCTCAGCGGGTTGATCGAGTTCGCCGCCGAGCTGGACCCGGAAACCCTGAGCCCCGAGTGGATCGACGCCGCGGGCGATCTCGGGCTTACCCGGGCTAGCCTGGGCGTGCAGGATCTGTCGCCGGAGGTGCAGGCCGCCGTCAATCGACCCGAGAGGTTCGAGACGATCGTCGCTGTGGCCGAGGGCCTGCGCCGTGCGGGCGTCTTCTCGCTGAACCTCGACCTGATGTACGGCCTGCCGCGTCAAGGAGTGGCCGAGGTTCTGGCGACCCTGCGCACGGTGACGACCCTGCGGCCCGAGCGTCTCGCCTTGTTCGGCTACGCCCATGTGCCCTGGATGAAGCCCCATCAGAAGCTCATCGACACCACCGAACTGGCCGGGCCGGCAACGCGCTTCGCCATGAGCCGTGACGCGCGCGACCTGCTGGTCTCGGAGGGGTATCAGCCGGTCGGCCTGGACCATTTCGCCCTGCCGCATGACGATCTGGCCGCGGCGTCCCGCGCGGGGCGGCTGCACCGGAATTTTCAGGGCTATACCACCGATGACGCCCGCACCTTGATCGGCCTCGGCGCCTCGTCCATCTCGAGGGGGCGCGACCTCTATGTCCAGAATTCCGCCGGCGAGCGCGAGTGGCGCATGGCGGTGGGTGAGGGACGTCTGTCCGTGGTGCGGGGCGTCCGCCTTTCAGGCCAGGACCGCTTCGTGGCGGAGGTCATCGAACGCCTGATGTGCGACCTGGAGGTGGATGTGCCGGCCGTCGCGCGTCGACGGGGCGCCAATCCGTCCAGCCTCGCCTATGCCCGGCCGACTCTGGACGCGCTCGAGGCGGACGGACTCATCGTCGTGGCGGACGGGCGCGTGGCCATGACCGAGCGTGGACGTCCGTTGCTTCGTGCCGCCGCCGCCGCCTTCGATCCCGGGGTGAAGGTCGCGGCCGGGCAGCACGCGCGCATCGTCTGAGGGGGGGACTGCGCCGCGCCGGACAAGGAGGTCGATCGGCGGGGGACACGGATTCTGCGCCGTCGTCGTCGGTGCCGACATGTTTCAAGACGGCGCGAACGGCGAGGATTTGACCTGGATCAAGGCCGTCGGCGTCGGGGCGGCGATGATGCCTCCAGACAAGGAGATCCCTGATGCCTGCTGAATCCATTCCCTTCGTCGCCGCCGTCGGCGCGGCCTTCTCACTGTTCATCGTCGTGGTGGGCGGCGTTTCGATCTGGACCAACCTGCCGTCCCGAACCCCTGCCACCGGGGCGCGCAAGGACTGAGCGGCCCCCCGGCGTCATCGGATGATCCAGGTCGCCGCCGCTGAATACAGAGCGATGCCGATCGTCAGATTGAACGGAAAGGTCACCGCCAGGGAGGCCGTCACGAAGACGCCGGGGTCCGCCTTGGGGGCCGCCAGCCGCATGGCTGCCGGCACGGCGATATAGGAGGCCGAGGCCGCCAGGATGGTCATGAGGGCGGCGTTGCCGACCTCCAGGCCCGCCAGTCGCGAAACGGCCAGAGCGAGGGCGGCCGACAGCAGGGGAAAGCCGAGGGCGAAGGCCACGACGCCGGTGCTGAGCTTGCGTCCCCCCTCCATCAGCCGGCGCGCCGCCGTCAGGCCGAGGTCCAGCAGGAAGAAGCACAGCGCCCCCTGGAAAAGCGGGCCGACGAAGACGTCCAGCCGCGCCAGTCCCGCCTCGCCCGAGAGCGCTCCGACGAGGAAGCTGCCCATCAGCATCACCGAGGCCGCCCCGACGAAGACCTCGCGCAGGATGGCCCGGCGTCGCCCCGGCTCTCCGCGGCCGGCGCCGTTGAGCAGGATCAGGGCGGTCAGGATGGCCGGCGTCTCCATCAGAGCCAGGACCGCCGCCATATAGCCGCCCGGGGTCAGGCCTAGGGTCTCGAGATGCTGCTGGCCGGCGGCGAAAGTCACCACCGAGACGGAGCCGTAGGTGGCGGCGAGGGCGCACAGGGTCGGGCGGTCCAGCCGGGTGGTCCGGCGCAGGATGGCCACGGCCAGGATCGGCAGCAGGGCGCTGAGGGCGATGCCGATCGCGCCGGCCACCAGAAAGTCGCCCTGCAGCCCCGCGGCCCGCGCCTCGACACCGCCCTTGAAGCCGATGCAGAGCATCAGATAGAGCGACAACGCCTTCGTGACCGGCTCGGGGATGGTCAGGTCCGAGCGGGCAAAGGCCGCCGCCGCCCCGACGAAGAAGAACAGGATCGCCGGTGAGGTGAGCAGGGCGAGGCTGGCGGTCAGGTCCGGCATGCGGGGGCAACTCCTTGGAGCGCGCCCCTCTGCCCTCGACCCTGACCGGGCTCCAGTTTATTGCATTCATGAGCCTCATAACGGATGCTGATGAGATGGTGGACCGACTGGTCAATCTCGATCTGGACCTGCTGCGCGCCTTTGTGAGCGTGGTGGAATGCGCCAGCTTCACCCGCGCCGCAGCGGCCCTGGGGCGGACCCAACCCGCCGTCAGCCTGCAGATCCGGCGCCTGGAGGATCAGCTGCGCGCGCCGCTGCTCGACCGGGGAGGGCGCGGGGTGGCCCTGACCACGGAGGGGGCGGCCCTGCTGCCCCAGGCGCGGCGTCTGCTGCGGCTGAATGACGAGATCGTCGCGGCGCTCGGCGACGGCGATCTGGAGGGCGAGGTCAGGTTCGGGGCGCCGGAGGACGTCGCGACCATGCATCTGCCCGGCATACTGGGGGCGTTCGCGCGCAGTCACCCCCGCATCCGTCTGGCGGTCACCTGCGACTATACTGCCAACCTGCTGGACCAGATGTCGCGCGGGATGCTGGATCTGGCCCTGATCAAGCGCGAGCCGGTCGGGCCGGACCTGGGCGTCCGGGTGTGGGGCGAGCCCCTCGTCTGGGTCGCGCTGGACGCGGCGGTGGTGGAGGCGGCGCCTCTGCCTCTGATCGTCGCCCCGGCTCCGGACATCTATCGCAAGCGCGCCCTGGCGGCCCTGCAGGGTGCCGGGATCGACTTCCGCGCCTCCTTCACCTCGCCCAGCCTGGCCGGGCAGCTGGCGGCTCTGCGCGCGGGTCTGGGAGTGGGGGTGCTGCCGGCCGCCATGGTCCCGCGGGATCTCGCCGTGATCGGCCCCCCGCTGCCCCCGCTCAGCGACAGCGAGATCGCCCTGGTCTCGGCCCGCAACGCCGGCGGCCCGTCGGGTCTGCTCGCCCAGGAGGTGCTGCGGGCGCTGGAACGGGGGCCGGGACCCGCATGATCCTCGCTTATGGGCCGCATCATCGCTTCTGATTGGTGCGGAAGGATCGATGGGGGCAGTCTGACCCTGCGGCCCGGGCCCCTCTGACGACCGATCTTGATCGTGATGTCGGACCGCAACGAGCGTGCTCGGCGCCCGGGGCCCCCCTCCCTCGTCCATCCCGGCCCGGGCACGCTCCTCATGACCAGAGGAGCGACCGATGACCTTGCGACCCTACATCCACCGGCTGCACGGCCGCCACGTCCTGCTGGACGACGCCCTGGCGCAGGAAATGCGCCGACCTGAGCCTGACGCCCGGTTCGTGGCCGAAATCAAGAAGCGGAAGCTGCAGGTCAAGGACCGCCTGCGCGCGCTTGAGATGAAGGCGGCGACGGAGGGCCTCCATGCCTGATCGAGGCCGCGGCCCGGGTTGGCGTCGCGCCCCCGGAATCGACCCCGCCGACGTCTGGACCCCTGGCGACACGGACCAGATGGAGGCTCTGGTAGCCGCCTGCGCCCTGGTGGCCCAGGCTGACGGCTGGGTGACGCCCGACGAACGCCGCCGGATGCTTGACCGCATCCGGTGCTCCGCCTCGATCGCCGTCTTCGGCGCCGATGAGGTGGCCTTCGCCTTTCAAGCCCTTGTCGATAGGTTCGATCGCGATCTGGACGCGGCCGAGGCGGCGGCCGAAGCGGCCGTGGCCCGACTGCGCGGTCGGCCCGGACCCTCGCGCCTGCTGATCGAGACGGCCTGCGCCATCGCGGACGCAGACGGCGGCTTCGATCGGGAAGAGCGCGACCTGGTGATGCGCCTTTGTCGCCTGCTGGGGCTCGATCCCGCGGAGTTCGACCTGCTTCCGGCCGAAAGCCCGGCGTCATGAGGGTCGGGCCCGCCTCCAGTCCGGCCTATGCGGCCTGGGCGACGCTTCTGGCCCAGACGACGGCGCGGACGGCGACGCACCAGAGTTCCCCGACGGGGCGGCCTGTCGAGCCTGCGTCCGGCGTCACCCCAGACCCGACCCTTGGCCGCGTCAGCCGTCACACCTTCGACATCCGGGTCTGAACCCGGCGCCCACGGAGCCCCTCCCATGACTCTCCCGCCCGACGATCCGCTACGGGTCGGCCATGCCCGTTTCCGGGCGGGCACCTGGGCGCGCGAGGCGGACCGCTATGCCCGCCTCGCCAGACGCCCGCAGCGGCCGACCACGGCGGTCGTCGCCTGCTCGGACGCCCGGCTCGATCCGCAGACCATCTTTGACGCCGATCCGGGCGACCTGTTCGTCGTGCGCAATGTGGCGGGCCTTGTCCCGCCCTATGCGCCGGATCGCGGCTGTCACGGGACCAGTGCGGCGCTTGAGTATGCCGTCCGGATCCTGAAGGTTCGCCGGATTGTGCTCCTCGGGCACAGCGGCTGCGACGGGGTCCACGCCATGATCCACGGGCCGCTGCGCAATGCCCAGGACTTCCTGGGTCCATGGATGGACATCGCCGAGCCCGTGATGTGGTCCATGCGGGAACCGCCGCCCGGGACCTCCGTCGAGGGGGCGATCGAGGACGCCGTGCTGAAGTTGTCGCTGGAGAATCTCAGGACGTTTCCCTGGATCCGGGATGCCGAACGGGAACGGAGGCTGGTTCTTTCGGCCTGGCGCTTCAGCCTCGCGACGGGTGAGCTGTCAGCCCTCTGACCCTGGGGCCCAGGGGCGGGGGGTGCCCGCACGCCGCGCTAGAAGTTGACGTTGAGCCCGACAAAGGGCGCATGGCCGACGCGGTCGGGGCCGGAGTCGCGGATGTCCTGCTGGCGGAGATAGCCGAGCGAGACGTCGTAGCGCCCGAAGCTGCGTTCGAAGCCCACGAAGGTGCGCAGGCCGGTCACGCCCGTCTGGCCGTCGGGCTCCGTGCTGCGCAGCGTCAGGAACAGTTCCGCATTGCCCACCAGCGTCCAGTCGTCCTCGCGATCCGTGAGCGGAAAGGACGTCCCGACACGCTGGCGAAGCCGCCAGCCGGTCTGTGGATCGACATCGACGAAGCGTTGTTCCATCCGCGTGCGGAAGGCGATTGGGCCCCAGTCGTAGCCGATCTGCTGAAGCAGGCGCACCTCCCGCTGGTCCGGTCCGTTCCAGCGCTGTTCGACGCCCACGCTCCACTCGCGGCCGCCCTGATCCTCGCGGTTGAGCCACAGACGGGCGAACACGGTGTCGTCGCGCGGCGTCTCGCGAAGGCGTTGGGCGGTCTCCAACTCCACCGAGGTCCGGTCGTCCAGGGCCCGGGTGGCCGTCGGGTTGAACCAGAACTCCGTGTCCTCGTCCTGGGCGGCCAAAGGGGCAGCACCCAGCGTCGCGATCACCGCCCCGAGGGCGAAGGTCCGGAAGGGTCTCATGGTGGATCTCATGGGTGCGCCGGCGCCGCCGCGGCGAGCGGTCGGTCAGGGGGACACCGTACGGCCGCACCGAAGCGCGCGGCCGTACGGCATGGCGCTTCAGTCCGCGCTGTAGGGCAGGGAGGAGTGGTGCAGCACGATGCGGAGGTTCCCTTCGCGGTCGCGCACATAGCCCCAGGTCTTGTCCACCGTGGTCACCGCGCCGCTGCTGTTGGTGATGCGGACATTGCCCATGGAGATCGCGGTCGTGCCATTGATGATGATGGCCGCATTGTCGATCTCATAGGACCGCCAGCCCTTCAGCGCGAAGCCGCTGTCGCCGGGGAAGTCGCGGTCACCGCCGACGAAATAGGCGAGGGCGCTGGCGCGGGTCGTGCGGAAGGTGGTGGGGGCCGCCGCGAGGGTCGGCTTGAAGGCGACCGGTCCCAGATTGTAGCCGTAGGCCGAGTCGATGACCTGCTCGGCGAGGCGCCGGGCGGCGGGCTGACCGTTGCGGTCGTATTCGGTGGCGATTGCGACCAGGGCATCGCCCCAGGCGCGCTGGGCTGCGAGGACTTCCTCGACCGTGATCGGCGCGGCCGCGACTGCGCTCAGATCCGCGACGGCATAGGCGTCGACGGCCTGGGCGTTCGCGGCGGTCGGCATGGCGACCAGCGGCAGGCCGGCGGCCAACAGGCCTGTGATCGCGGTGAGGGCGAGGGTCTTGCGCATCTGGGCGTCCTTTCGTCTGAGCCGCGTGGCGGCAATGGCCGGAAGATGTCGGGGTGGGTCGCAAGCCGCATCGGCGGCACGGCGGGCCGGATCGCCTATGCCATTCGGCATATGACGCCCGTCGGGAGGTCGGCTAGGACGGAGACCCAATCTGCAGAGACGCCTCGTGTCCCAGCCTGCCGCCGACGCCCTGACGACGGACCTGCGGTCCCTGTTCCGGGACTCCGAGGCCCGCGCCGCGCGGCTCCGGCTCCTGATCCAGGTCAGCCGGGATCTGGCGGCGACCGAGGGCGGGGAACTGGACGCCGCCCTTGCGACGGCGGCGCGTCGCGCCGCCTGGTTCGCCGGCTATGGCCAGGGTGCGATCCGGGGCCCCGAAGACGCGCCGCACCCCGAAGCCGTGGCCATGCCGTTCGAGACACTGGCCGCAAGGGGAGCCCCCGGCATGCGGCTGGAGCTCTGGGCGCGACGAAATCCTGACGCCCAGTCGGGCGAGGATGATGCGGAGGCGCTGCGGCTGCTGGCCGAAATGATCGAGGCCCGCCTCACCGTCCGCTTTCAGCATGCCAGTCGACTGGAACTGCTCGACCGTCTGGCGCGACGCGAGACCGAGCTGGAGCAGGTGCTTTCGCGCGTCGTCGGCGCCCAGGAGGCGGAACGCCGGGCGATTTCCGCGGATCTGCATGACGGGGTGGCGCAGCAGATCGCCGCGCTGCATCGTCGCCTGGAGCTCCTGCAGCTGGACCTGCCGACCGGGGGTGAGGGGTCCCTTCGCGCGGATGTCGAACAGCTGATCGCCATTGCCCGGGCGGCCGTGGGGGACGTGCGGGCCCTGATCGCGGGTTTGCGGCCCACCAGTCTGGACGACCTCGGCGTCATGGCCGCCCTCCGGGAGGAGGCGCGCAGACTTGAAGACCTGGGTCATGTGGTCACCCTTCGCGGGCCGGTCTCCCGGCGCCTGCCCGACTGGCTGGAGACGCTGATCTTCCGGCTGGGACAGGAGGCGCTGAACAATGCCGCCAAGCACGCGCCCGGCGCGGAGGTGACCCTGGATCTGGTCATCGAGGAACCGGTCGGCACAGCCGTGCTGACGGTGCAGAACAAGGGCGGCACCCCCCGTGGCGACGATGGGGACGGCGGCATGAGATTTGGTCTGGACATCATGCGCGAGCGCCTGTCCGCCGTCGCCGGCCGCCTCGAGGCGGGTCCGGTCGCAGGCGGATTCCGCATCCGCGCGATCGTCCCCCTTACGGGCGCATGACCATGAGACTGCTGATCGCCGACGACCATGAACTGACCCGCGCCGGCCTTCGCGCCGTCATTGAACGCGAACCTGATCTTGAGGTGGCGGCCGAGGTTGCGACCGCCGAAGAGGCCGTCGCCCGTTCCGCCCGGGGCGACATCGATGTGGCGGTTCTGGATGTCCGTTTCGGGCCGGGGATGAACGGGCTGGATGCGGCCCGCCGCATTCTGGCGACGTCGCGGACCCGCGTGCTGATGCTCACGCTGCACGACACGCCCGAGTATGTCCGCAGCGCCCTGACCGCCGGGGCCACGGGCTTCGTCCTCAAGGACGCGGGTCGGGTTGAATTGCTGGACGCCATCCGGGCGGTGGGGTCCGGCCGGACCGCCTTGCCCGGAGACCTGTTGCGCCGTGCGGTCGAGCCCCGGGTCGGCCCCCAGGAGGAGGACCTGGCCCGTCTGACGGCGCGCGAGAGGCAGGTGCTGGCGCTCGTCGCCCATGGTCTGACCAACAAGGCGATCGCACGTGAACTCGGCATCGGCCCGGGGACGGTGAAGGCGCATGTGGAGAAGGTCATCGCCAAGCTCGGCGTCGCCGATCGGACCCAGGCCGCGGTGTTCGCGACGCGAGCGTCGGGATGAGCCCCGCCGGGATCTGGCGCCGGCTTGAGTCGGCGTGGGCCGATCTCGGCCTGGCCGCCAAGGGACTGGTCGTCGTGGCCATGCCCCTGGCCATTCTGCTCGGCGGGATCGGCGCACTTCATCTGTCGAGCCGGGCGGAGGCGGAGGCCGAGGACGCGGTGCGGCGCACCTTTGCCATCCAGCGCGACATTCACGAGGTGCACGCGCTTCTGGCCGAGGCGGCCAGCGGGGTTCGGGGCTATCGGCTCACCGGCCAGCGCGCCTTCCTGGAGCCCTATATGCGTGCCGAGGCCCTTCTGCCTGCGACGCTCGAACGCCTGCGTACGGCGGTCCAGGACCCCGAGATCCGGCAACGGCTGCGCCGCCTCGACGCCCTCGTGGTCCAGAAGCGGTCGGGCCTGGCCCAACTCGCGGCGATGGAAGGGGCTGGCACGCGCGGCGGTCTGGCGGATCCCGAGGTCGCGGCGGCCCTGATCTCCAACAAGGCCGTCCTCGACGCCATGCGGGGCGAGATCGACGCCATGCAGCGGCGCGAGGCCTTGCTGCTCGACGCCCGCCGCGCGCGCGCCGATGCCGAACGGGAGCGGACCCTGGTTCTGACAGCGACCATGGCCATCGTCGGACTGCTGGGCAGTCTGGCGGCGGTGCAACTGCTGTTCACCGGGGTGGTGCGGCGCGTGCGCGCGCTGGAGCGGGACGCCGACCGGCTCGAACGCGGCCAGCCCCTGCTGGTGATCGACACGGCGGCGGACGAGATCGGGCGCCTGACGCGGCGTCTGGTTCAGGCCGGCGATCTCCTTCGGGCGCGCGAACAGGCGCTGCGTGAGGGGGAGGACCGCTATCGGCGGGTGATCGAGGGCGTCCGCGACTACGGCATCTTCGCCCTGGATGTGGATGGGCGCGTGGTCAGCTGGAACGAAGGCGCCGAGCGGATCAAGGGCTGGTCGACCGATGAGATCCTGGGCCAGCATTTCTCGGTCTTCTATCCCCCGGACGTAAGAGCGCGAACGCCGTTCCACCTCCTCGACATGGCCCGGCGCGACGGTCGAGTGGAGGACGAGGGGTGGCGGGTGCGGCGCGATGGCAGCCGGTTCTGGGCCAATGTGGTGATCACGGCGGTCCGGGACGACGACGGTGCGGTCAGCGGCTTCTCCAAGGTGACCCGCGACGTCACGGAGCGCCGACGCGCCGAAGAGGCTCTGGAGACCGCGCGCGCGGAGGCCGAGCGCGCCAGCCGCGCCAAGAGCGAGTTCCTGTCGCGCATGAGTCATGAGCTGCGGACGCCGCTGACCGCGATCCTCGGCTTCGACCAGCTCCTGGAGATGGACCGGGACGACCTGACGGACGATCAGCGACATGCCGTCGACCAGATCGGCCGAGCGGGCCGGCATCTTCTCGGCATGATCGACGAGGTGCTGGACATCGCCCGGATCGAGGCGGGCGGGCAGGCCCTGACGCTTGAGGACCTGGCGCTCGAGCCCCTCGTCCGCGAGGCCGTCGCCCTGACAGAGCCGCAGGCCCAGGCGTCGGGCGTCGCCATCACGATCAATGTGTCGCCCGATGTGCGCGTCCGCGCCGATCGCCGCGCGGCATTGCAGATCGTGCTGAACCTGCTGTCGAACGCCGTGAAGTACAGCACCCGAGGCGGCTCCGTCAGCGTGACCTCCCGACACGATGGCGACCGCGTGGTGGTCGAGGTCGAGGACGAAGGACCCGGGATCGCGCCCGAGGTGGCCCACAGGCTGTTCACCCCCTTTGACCGTCTGGACGCCGAGCGCTGGAGTGGCGCGCCCGGCTCCGGCCTTGGCCTCGCGCTCTCACGGGGCCTGGCGCGTGCGTTGGGCGGTGACCTGGACCACAGCGACCGGGCCTCGGCGTCGGGCGCCATATTCCGCCTCGGCCTCCTGGCTGCGCGCGAGGAAGGGGTTGGCCATCGGAAGAGTCGTCGCAAGCGGAGAACGTCATGAGGATCGTGCCCGAGGACGATGAGCTGAAGGCGGCCCACATCCTCGCCATCGACGACGAGCCGGCGAACCTCAGCCTGGTGGAGCGGGCCTTTCGGCGGGAGGGCTTCGTGCATGTCCGCACCCACCTTGACCCGAGGCCCGCCCTCGATGCGTTCGCGGCGAACCCGCCCGACCTCGTGCTGCTGGACCTGATGATGCCGGGGGTCGACGGCTATGAACTGCTGGAGGCGTTTCGCCGCCTGACGCCGCGGGACGACTGGCTTCCGATCCTGGTCCTGACGGCCGACTCCAACATCCACGCGCGGCTGAGGGCCCTCTCGCTGGGGGCCAGGGACGTATTGCTCAAGCCCTATGACGTCGGTGAGATGCTGCTCCGCAGCTGGGTGCTGCTGGACACGCGACGGGCGTTCAAACGTCGCGGACCGGCATAGCCGCTGCGAGGTCGTTCGCCGAAGTCCAGTTCCTCACGCGGCGGTTCCGCGCCGCGGCCGATGCAACCCCTGGGAAGACCACAGTCTGCTTTTGGGCCAGGGGCGGTGCGCCTTTGGCCCGGCACGGTCAGCCTGTCAGACCGGCACGGCCGGGCAGTAGCGCTGAACGAATTCGTCGTGCGTCGGCAGGGTTCTGACCAGATAGGCGATCGACCGCTCGATCTCGCTGATCTCCTTCACCACGCCCGGCCCGGCGAAGGTCTGGGCCAGCGGGTTGCACTTCTCCGGCATCATGCCCTGTCCCATCATCACGGCGATCCAGCTGGTTTCCGTGAACAGTTCGTCCTCCTCCCGGAAGACGTGGCCGTTGTGGCGATAGAGGGCCAGCTTCTCCTCGAGCGTGTCGGGAATGTCCATGTTGCGGCAGTAGTCCCAGAACGGACTGTCGGTGCGGTCGGTGACCTTGTAGTGGAGGATCAGGAAGTCGCGGATCCGCACATATTCCTTTGCGGTCAGGCGGTTGAACGCCGCCTCCTGCGTCGGGGTGATGGCGTCGAGGGACAGGATCGAGACCAGTTTCGAGACCGCCGTGGCGACGAGATGGATCGAGGTCGATTCCAGCGGTTCCATGAACCCGGCCGCCAGGCCCACGGCGACCACGTTCCCGTTCCAGAACTTCTTTCGACGACCGGTGACGAAGCGGAGGTGGTTCGGCTCGGCCAGGGGCTCGCCTTCCAGATTGGCCAGCAGGATGTCCAGCGCCTCACCCTGGTCCATATAGGCGGAGCTGTAGACGTGGCCGTTGCCGTTCCGCTGCTGCAGCGGGACGGTCCACTGCCAGCCGGCTGACCAGGCCGTGGACCGGGTATAGGGCATGGCCGGTCCCTTGCGGGCCGACGGAATCGCCACGGCCCGGTCGCAGGGCAGCCAGTGAGTCCAGTCCTCATAGCCGGTCTTCAATGTCTGTTCGATCAGCAGACCCCGGAAGCCGGAGCAGTCGACGAACAGATCCCCCTCGATGACCCGACCGTCGTCCAGCGTCACCGAAGTGACGAAGCCGGTCTCGCCGTCGAGCGTCGCATCCGCGATCCGGCCCTCGATGCGCTGGACGCCGCGCTTTTCGGAATGGGTGCGCAGGAAGCGCGCATAGCGCCCGGCGTCGAGATGATAGGCGTAGTTGATCGGAGGCAGGTCCTCCCGGTGATCCGGACCGATCCGGGCGAATTTCCGCGACGCGGCCGCCATGGTCTCGGCGTTGAAGACATGCAGCGGCCGGGGATCTCCCGCGCGGCGCATCATGTGCCAGATGTGATGAAAGGACAGGCCGTCGAACTGGTAGCCGTAGTCGCCGAACGGATGGAAGTAGCTGGCCCCCTGGGCCCCCCAGTTCACGAACTGGATGCCCAGTTTGAAGGTGCCCTGAACCGCGCTCAGCAGCTCGGCCTCGTCCAGCCCCAGCAGTTTGTTGAACTGGACGAAGTGGGGGATCGTCGCCTCGCCGACGCCGACGGTGCCGATGGCCTCCGATTCCACGAGGGTGACGTTCACCGTCCGGGTGGCGCTCAATCGCGACAGAGCCGCGGCGGTCATCCATCCTGCGGTCCCGCCGCCGACGATCACGATGTTCTTTACGGCCATGGCCGGCGCCCCCTGATTTTCCCGCATTTGACGGCGGCGCTCCGGCCGCTCCGAGCCTGTCCGGCGGGTGGACAAATGTCCTAGCATCGGAAGCGAGCCGGCTGTCAAATCCGGCTGCCCGCGTGGCCTCCCCGCGGCGCTCCCGGCGAGGTCCGGCCCGGCCGCCACATGGCTGGAGGCGACTCGCACGGCGCAAACGCTCCTCAACGGTCGGCGGCGCCGG
>VYLI01000090.1_pt1 | contig 13617 bp, 18 predicted proteins | sample 5109511 | NCBI WGS metagenome assembly VYLI01 (sample SAMN12291808, study PRJNA351875) | freshwater metagenome | isolation source: freshwater lake | place: USA: Michigan, MSU1 Lake | collected 2011-08-19
AGGATCGGGCGCATGGCCCTTCGTCGGACGATCCCGGCCGTCTGGCAAGCCTCAGCCGCCCACCGCCGGCAGCCAGACGCCGTCCGCGATCAGGATGGCCCCGGCCCGGACCATGTTCCACAGGGTGTAGGCCAGCACGATCAGCAGGGCCCCGACGACCACCGGCCGTGAGGGCGCGAAGGCGGCGGTGGCCGTGCAGGCGGCGAAGAGGGCGACCCCGAACAGAAGCCGGGGCGTCCAGAAGGCGGCCCACGTCGGGTCCGCGAGCGCCAGCAGGCCCAGCAGCAGCCAGACCATGGCGTTGGCCGCCAGCACGCAGCCGAAGACCACGCTGCGGTGGGTCCAGAAATGCTCATCCAGGTCGATGCGCGTCTCCACCCCCTCGGCCGTCACGCGCGGGAAGGTGATGCTGGCCGCCACATAGAAGGTCGCGGCGATGACCAGGCCGACCAGCAGCAGGGCCGGATTGAACGGCGCTCCGCGAAAGAACCGCCACGCCTGATTCCAGAAGGTCGCCAGATCCAGGGCCACGAACACCGCAAGCAAGGGCGTCAGCCAGCCGAACCGCACCCGGTGCCGCTCGTGCAGCAGACGCGCGAACCCGCCCGTAAGTTCCGCCACCGAAAGGCCCAGCAGCAGGCCGTAGAAGCTGAAGAAGAATTCGAAGGCGCTCATCGGGTTCCTAAGTCAGCGGCGGCAGGCGCAGGAAGCTGGTGATGTTCACGCTCAGCATCACCAGCAGAAGCGCCAGATTGGCCGCCTTGCGCCGGGTCAAGATGATCAGTGGCATGCAGGCGAAGAAGACCAGCGGTTGCCAGCTTTGCGACAAGTCGGTCCAGAAGGCGAAGCGATAGGCCCGTCCCTCTGGTGTCAGGCTCGGGATCAGCTCAAACATGACGATCCCGGCCGTGGCGATGCACACCATGATCAGCCGTCGATGCCGGAGGTAGACCTCATCAAGGTCCGGCTCGTCCCTGAACTCGCGCGGAAAAACCACTGATGCCGCGACGTAGTAGAGCGCCGAGGCTCCAAGGGCGAAGACGATCACCCCATAGCCCAGCGGGCGATCACTGTAGGACTGATAGGCGGTGAGCCAGAAGCCGCAGAGATCGGTGAGCACGAGCAGAGCGAGGACCGGCGTGAGCAGGCCCACCTTCACTCCCCGGGAATCATGAGCCAGCCGCGCGAAGCCGGAAACGACCTCGACCACGGACAGGCCCAGCACCAGCCCATAGAGGCTGAAGAAGAACTCGAACGCGCTCATCGGTAGAGCCGCCAAAGGAGGAGGGCGAGGACCAGCGCGAGGCCGACTCGGTGCGCCCAGAGGTTCCTCCAGAAGAACAGCACCAGCGGGATCAGGAAGTAGACTAGGAACAGGTCGAGGAGGGCCTGTGGCGTGTATCGCTGATCAAAGATGACGAAATAGCCGATCATTCCGGCGAAGCTCGGCATGGACATTGCCGCCATGACCAGCCGCGAATGGCTCAGGTAGAATTCATCGAGCGAGCCGTGCCGGTCGGTCTCATCCGGGAACATGACTGTGCTGACCACGACATAGGGCATGGCCACGAACAGACCGACGAAGAGCGAGGTCGTGTTGACCGGGACGGCCTGCAGACTGTCCCAAGACGAGGCCCAGTTGAGGATGGCGTGGCACAGCAGCCAGGCCCCTAGCAGCGGCAGGCACACACCGACCCGTTCACGCGCGCGCCACAACCGACCGAAGCCGATCGCAACATTGGCCACGGCGATACCGAGGATCAGGCCGAAGAAGCTGAAATAGAACTCGAACGCGCTCATCGGGTGTCCTCCGGAGAGGCGCTGCCGAGGTCCCAGGCTCCGCCTTGGGCGAGGAGCAGGACGTCAGACAGCACCAGGTGAGCGTCCATGGCGAGAAGCCCGAGGAATGCCAACGCGGCCAGACGCCCCTTCGGCAGGAAGGCAGCGAGCAGCGCCAGACTTCCGAACACGACCATCAGCCGCAGGAAGCCCCAGAAGGCCTCCGGCGACTGGGCCGCGATGAGCAGGGCAGCGAGGCTGAAGTTCAGCATCTTGGCAGCCGCGACCAGGCTGAAGATCAGCCGGCGATGACGCCAGAAGTGGGCGTCAAGGTCCAGCCCGTTCTCGATCTCGCGCGGGAAGACCAGGGTGGCGGCGAGGTAGAGCAGGCCGCTGGTCGTCAGCCCCAGCATCAGCAGGGCGATGCTGTACGGGGCGTTCTGGTTGAGGATCAGCGACTGGTTCCAGAAGGTCGCGACGTCGATGACCATGAAGATCGCCAACAGGGGCGTCAGCCAGCCGACACGGATGCGGTGCCCCTCGTGCACCAGCCGCCCCACGCCCGCGACCAGCTCCACAACGGCAAGACCGGCGACCAGGCCGATGAAGGTGAAGGAGAACTCAAAGGTGCTCATCGGAACAGGCCCACCAGCATCCAGATCAAGAGCGCGACAAGGCCCAGCCGATTGGCCGTCCTTCCCGTGAAGACCATCAGCGCCAGAGGCGCGGCGAAGCGGATCGCCAGCCAAAGGTTGGGCCACTCCGGCGTCAAGGTGCCCTGGGCGGCATACCAGATCAGGGAGAAGCCGGGCGTGGCGGCGAGCGCTGCCAGCATGACCCGACGATGCTGGAAGAAGTGGTCCTCAAGCGACGTCGTGGACCCTGCGCCGGGAAACATCGCCCGGCTGAGGAAGACCAGCGGCAGGGCGTAGGCGACCAGGGTGATCAGGGCCCACGGCCCGACCTCAACACCCTCCCAGCTCCTCCAGAACCGCAGCCACAGGTTCATGGTGGCGACCAGCACGATCGCCGCCAGCAGGGGCGCGCAAACCCCGACCTCGATCGCACGTCGGTCGCGCCACATGTCAGCGAAGCCGGTGCCGACGTTGGCGGCCGCCAGCCCCAGCATGACGCTGTAGAAGGTAAAGACGAACTCGAACGCGCTCAACCGGCCCCCCGACCGTGGTTTGGAGGGAGGCTATAGAGGGTCCCGGGCATCGTCACGCCTCGCAGGGTCAGTCCTCGAACATTTCGCGAAGAACCGCGAGGATGTCGCGCAGCAGGCGGGGATCGGCCTCGCCGATCCGTCGCCCAAGGCGGGCGTGGTCGATGGTTCGAACCTGATCAACCGCGGCTGAGCCCTGCTTGTCCTGGACAGAGGCTGGAATGCGAAACCGCCGATGCGCCCCACTGCCGGTGAGTGGCACGATAACCGAGGTTCCGCTGCGGTTCATCTCGTCCGGTGACACAATCACACAGGGCCGTGTCTTGCGAATCTCGTGCCCCATGGTCGGGTCCAACCTGACCCACCAGATCTCACCCCGGGCCGCCATCTCAGGGCTTCACCACACCGTCGGCGCGCAAGAGAGCTTCAATTCGCGCCATCTCCTCCTCTGAAGCAGCGTCCCATTCATCGTTCGTCTCACGCGTCAGATCGGCTTCCAGCCACTCGCGATCCTCACCGGTCAGGCCTTCAGCGGCAAGCGCGGCGAAGTCTTCCGCCCAACCTTCGCGCACGGCCCGCTTCGCAGGGACAATGGTGATCCTGCCGGGTTCATGAACGAATTCGACGGCCCCGCCTTCGCTGACCCCCAGCGCCGCGAGCGCCGACTTCGGCAGGATCACCCCCGATGAATTACCGATCTTCCGGATCACGGGCATGGGCTCACTCCGTTGCAACGAAGTTATAACACGGCCGGCCACCTATTTCCAGATCGGAGCCCCCTCACCGGGCAATCCGAGCCGGTCCCACATGGCGGAGACGCGGTCTACGACCTCAGTGTCCATGCGGATCTCCTCGCCCCATTCGCGATGCGTCTCGGGCGGCAGCTTGTCCGTCGCGTCCAGCCCGATCTTGGACCCCAGTCCGCTCTCGGGGCTGGCGAAGTCCAGATAGTCGATCGGGGTGTTCTCGATCAGGGTGATGTCGCGCGCCGGGTCCATCTTGGTCGAGATGGCCCACATGACCTGTTTCCAGTCGCGGGCGTCGATGTCGTCGTCCACGACGATGACCCACTTCGTGTACATGAACTGGCGCAGATAACTCCAGACGCCCAGCATCACCCGCTTGGCGTGGCCGGGATAGGCCTTCTTCATCGACACCACGGCGATGCGGTAGCTGCAGCCTTCGGGCGGCAGCCAGAAGTCGGTGATCTCCGGGAACTGGGCCCGCAGCAGGGGGATGAAGACCTCGTTCAGCGCCTCGCCCAGAACGCTGGGCTCGTCAGGCGGACGGCCGGTGAAGGTGGTCAGATAGATGGGGTCACGCCGCATGGTGATGGCGCTGACCTGAAACACCGGGAAGGTCTCGACCGAGTTGTAATAGCCGGTGTGGTCGCCGTAGGGGCCCTCGGGGGCGTGCTCGTCCAGCAGGACGTGGCCTTCCAGCACAATCTCGGCCTGGGCCGGTACCATCAGCGGCACGGTCTTGCAGGCCACCAGCTCGGCCTTCGCCCCGCGCATCAGGCCGGCGAATTGATACTCCGACAGGGTGTCCGGCACCGGCGTCACGGCCGCGAGGATGGTGCCGGGATCGGCCCCCAGCACGACGGCGCAGGGTAGGGGCTCGCGCCTGCCGGCCTTCTTGTGGCGGGCATAGTGCTGGGCGCCGCCGCGGTGGGCCAGCCAGCGCATGATCGCCCGGTCCTTGCCCAGCACCTGCATGCGGTAGATGCCGAGATTGAAATCGTCCTCGCGATTGTCGGACGGGCCCTTGGTGACCACCAGGCCCCAGGTGATGAGCGGCGCCGGCTCGCCGGGCCAGCAGCCCTGGACGGGGAGGGAGGTCAGGTCGATCCGGTCGCCCTTGAGCACGACCTCCTGCACCGGGGCGGACTTCACCACCTTCGGCCGCATGGACATGACCGTCTGGGCCAGGGGCAGCATCTCCATGGCGTCCGACAGACCCCGCGGCGGGGTGGGATTGCGGAGGAAGGCCAGCAGTTCGCCGACCTCTCGCAGTTCGGCGGCGGTGGTGCGGGACTTCTTCTCCAGCGTCACCCCCATGGCGACCCGCTTCACCGTGCCGAACAGGTTGGCCAGGCAGGGGATGGGGCTGATCGAGCCGTCGGGCATGACCGGCTTCTCGAAGATGACCGCCGGCCCGCCGTTGCGCAGGAGCCGGGTCTGGATCTCTGTCATCTCCAGATGGGTCGAGACCGGCTCGGAGACGCGCACCAGCTCGCCTTCGGCTTCCAGGATCTCGATGAAGTCGCGCAGGGATCGATAGGCCATGGGGCTGGATTAGGTCGGTGAGAAGGTTCTGTCACTTGTCGGGCGCGGCATGCGACGATACCGCTGCACTTTGGAAACCGGAGACGAACGATGAGAGTCCTTGCCGTCGCCGCTGCCCTGACCCTGTCGGGACTGGCCCTGTCGCCCCAGGTCGCCTTGGCCCAGGGCGTCAACCGGAACTGGCAGCAGGACTATCAGAGCATCGCCGGCTCGCGCTGGACAGGACAGTTCACGTTCGAGGGTGATACTCCGGTGGAGTGGACCGTCGATTTCAGGCCCGGCGGGGTCATGACCTACGCCTACGGTGGTACGAGCTACGACAACGGACGCTGGATCCAGAACAACGGCCTCGTGGCCTTTGACCTCAACGACAACTTCGTCGTCTACGTCGGCGCCCTGAGCGACGACGGTCGCCGATTGAAGGGCCACATGGTCAACCGAAGGGGTCAGCCCGGTCAGTTCGAGTTCACTCGCGGGCGCTGACCGGCGACTTCAGTAGGCCCGCACGTCCGAGACCAGGGCCCAGATCGGCAGACGCAGCGCCCGCGTGGCGGCCCCCAGCTTCAGACTGTCCAGATGGGCGCGGCCCGCCTCGGCCCGGCGCTCCTCTTCGGCCGTCAGGTCCATGGCGCGCGCCAGGTCCTCGACCGCCATGCCGCGTGCCTCTCGCCATCGCCTCAGCCTTGCGCCGATGGCCGCGTCCTTGGGGTCGACCCGGGGAAACGGCAGCACTGAGCCCATGGTGACACTCTCCTTCCCGTCCGCCGTCCCCTCTGACGGGGGACTGGCCGGTCACCATTCTTGATCCCAATGGAAGGCGGGATCAATCCAGTCGCCAAGCCGCCCGTCGGGCCGGGCCAGGGCGTGGATTCGGTCCATCTGCTCGTGGGTCAGGGTGAAGTCGAAGATGTCGAAGCTCTCGGCGGCGCGACTCTCCTTGCTGGTGCGGGGAATCGCGATGATCCCCTGCTGGATCAGCCAGCGCAGGGTGACCTGCGCCGCCGTCTTGCCGTGGGCCTTGCCGATCTCGATCAGGGTCGGATCCCCGACCACCTTGCCCTGGGCCAGCGGCGACCAGGCGGTGAGGGAGGAACCCAGTTCTGTCGCCGTGGCCTGGAGCTGCAGGGTCTTCAGATAGGGGTGGCATTCGACCTGATTGGTTACCAGCCGGGCAGGCGAAAGGGCCTGGGCGCGTCGCCACTCCGCCGACGGGAAGTTGGACAGGCCGATGGTGCGGGTCAGGCCTTCCGCCGCCGCCTGATTCAGAGCGCCCAGCGTCTCCTCGAAAGACGGCTCGGCCTTGGGCCAGTGCAGGAGCAGCAAATCCGGAGTGAAGCCGAGGCTGGCAGCGGACTCGCGGGCCTGGGCCAGCAGCGCGTCGTGCCGGAAATGCTTCACCCAGATCTTGGTGGTCAGCCAGATGTCCGCGCGCGCCACATGTCCGGCCTCGATCGCATCGCGGATGCCGTCGCCGACGCCCGCCTCGTTCTCATAGATCCAGGCAGTGTCAATGTGGCGATAGCCGATGCGCAGGGCCTCCCGGACCATGCGCCGGGCCACCGGCGGCTCCAGCATCCAGGTGCCGAAGCCCAGCAGCGGAATGGCATGGCCGTCGACGGTCACGGCGGGTTGGTCGATCATGAGGGCGCTCCGGGCAGGGGAGCCGATTATCTGGCCCGCCTGCTGTCCGGTTCAACCAGCCAGTCGGCAATCTCGTTCCACAGTGGCTCCAGGCCTCGGCGGAAGGCCCCCTCATGGCCGATGCGGGCGACGCCATAGTCGGCGGGCCGGCGGACGACCATCTCGCTGGGCGCCCCCGGATAGACGGCCAGCACGTCGGGACCGGTGCGCGGGTTGGCGATCGGGTCGTCGGTGAAGATCCAGCTGCGGATCGGTGCCGAGACCTCGGCGAAATGATGGGGTTTGAGCCGCCCGGCCAGGTCTTCGCTGAAATAGCGCGGGCTGTGGCACCAGCGCCGCCAGGGCAGGAACACCCCGCGCGGAAGATCGGCCCCTCGCCACACGCCCCCGCCCTTGATGTAGCCATGCCGGGCCAGGCTGTACGGTCCGAAGCCCCACCAGAAGAACAGCTCCAGCGGATTGTAGCTGCGATGGTGCTTCATCCAGTAGCCGGATCCGACCGAGACGAAGGCGTGCCGGGCGATGCGGGCGTGATTGTCCATGAAGCCGGCGAAGTGGCCACCGACGCTGTGGCCGACGTGAACCAGCGGCAGGCCCGGCGCGGCCTCGGCCAGGGCGTCGAGGACGGCCGGCATGTCCAGTCGGCCCCAGTCGACATAGTCCATGTCCATTGCGGCCAGGTCAGCGGGCCGCGAGTCGCCGATGCCCCTGAAGTCATAGGTCACGGCCGTCAGTCCGCTTTCGGCCATGTGTCGGGCGAAGCGGTCGTAGAATCCCTTGGGGAAGCCGGTGCCCGAGCTGATCAGCACGGCGGCGCGCGGCTCGGCGGCCGGAAACAACCGGGCTGACAGGGGATGGCCGTCCCGGGCGGTAACCGTCAGATCGCGGGGCGCAGGGCTCATGCCGGAGGTCCGTCCTGTTTGGCAACGCACCTATCGCATGGTGACGCGACGTCAGGTCAAGTCGGGATGCGCCTTCTTCAACGCGGCCGGCGCGACCTTCTTCCAGCGCGTCTTCAGCTCCGCCGTTAGCCAGTCGGGATCGACCTCGGAGATGCGGATCAAGACATAGGCATGGGCGCGGTAGTGGTCGGTCAGGTGGAAGACGGAGGGGTCCATCTCGATCAGCATGTCGCGCCGGTCGATCGTGCCGACGTCCAGGGCCAGGCTGTCGTCCTCGGCCCGCAGGCGGGTGAGGAACTTGCCGGCGATGCGCCAGCAGGGCGCGCTGTAGGCGGTGCCGCGCCCGGCACCGGGCAGGGCCAGAATGATGGCCTCGACCTCGTCGGCCGTCATGGGGCCTCCTCGACGAAAAAGGGCCGCTCCCGACAGGAGCGGCCCTTCCGATTGCCGGAGCGGGCCGAGCCCTACTCGATGTCTTCGTTCAGCAGGCCGACCTTGAGGAAGCCGTTCTCCTGCAGCCGGTTCATCACTTCCATGAACTGGTTGTACTTCACCTCGGCGTCGGCGCGCACGAACACGCGCTCCTCACGGCACTCGCCGCCGCCCAGGGCGGCGCAGACGTCGACGGGCAGGGTCTCGATGGAGGACTGCTGGGCGGCGATGAAGATCGAGCCAGTCTCCTGGATGGTGATGTAGACCGGCTCTTCCGGGTTGGGGTCGTTGTTCGGAACCGGCGGCGGCAGGTCCAGACGGATCGACACAGTGGCCAGCGGCGCGGCGACCATGAAAATGATCAGCAGCACCAGCATGATGTCCACGAACGGCGTGACGTTGATGTCGCTGTTCTGATCGATGGTCTTGCCACCGCTCGGTCCGGCCAGTTTCGCGCCCATGCTGGCGTCTCCCTGTGTGGCCCGGCGTCGGAGCGCGGGCGTGCTGAAGCGTTCCCGACGGCTTTGGCCGACCTGCCCGCGCTTGTAAAGCGGTCTCGGTCAGCGATCGGTTCCCCTCGACGGAATACACGTCTCAGGCGAGCGTCATCCCCGCGCGAGGTGCAGGAAACGGTCCTTCAAAGCGGCGTCGGTCTTGAACACGCCGGTGAAGCGTGTGGTCAGGGTGGTGACGTGGCGATGGTGCACGCCGCGGGTCGTCATGCACTGGTGCTCGGCGTCGATCAGGATGGCCACGCCGGCGGGGGCGAGGTGGGTCTCGATCGCCTCTGCGATCTGGTTGGTCAGCACTTCCTGGGTTTGCAGGCGCTTGGCGAAGATCTCGACAACGCGGGCCAGCTTGCTGATTCCCACGACCTTTTCGGTGGGAATATAGGCGACGTAGGCCTTGCCCAGGAAGGGCGCCATGTGGTGCTCGCAGTGGCTCTCCACCTCGATGTCGCGCAGCAGGACCATGTCGTCATAGCCCTGCACGTCCTCGAAGGTCCGGCTCAGCTCGACCGCGGGATCGGCGTCATAGCCCTCGAACCATTCGGCATAGGCGTCGACCACACGCTTGGGCGTGTCCTTCAGACCTTCGCGGTCGGGATTGTCACCCGCCCAGGCGAGCAGGGTCCGCACGGCCCGCAGGGCCTCCTCACGGCTGGGACGGGTCACGGAATCGTTCACGCTCACCAGAGCGGGGGCGACGGGCTTGGAGCTCATAGGTTCTTTCATCAGCGGCCTAGTGGCGCCGGAACGAAGGTTCCGGAATGACGCGTGCCGCTCTCCCTCTCGAAGGGCGCCGTCCGGCCTATCGGTCGGCGACGCTTGACCGCTATATGGGCGACCCGCGTCCCCCCGCAAGAAACCTTGGTTTGCCGCAACATTATGTCGCTGACGCTTTACGACACCCTGCACCGCGAAAAACGCGTCTTCGCCCCCCGGAATCCCGAGCGTGTGACCCTCTATGTCTGCGGGCCCACGGTCTATGACTACGCGCACATCGGAAATGCCCGGCCGCCGGTCGTATTCGATGTCCTGGTCCGGCTGCTGCGACGGACCTATGGGGCAGGCAGCGTCGTCTATGCCCGCAACGTCACTGACGTCGACGACAAGATCAATGCCAAGGCGGCTCGCGAGGGCGTGCCGATCGGCGATGTCACGGCGCGCTATGAGGCGGCCTATCTGGCGGACATGGCGGCACTGAACGTCTCCCCGCCCGACCTCGCGCCGCACGTCACCGACCACATGGACGCGATCGTGGCCCAGATCGGGGCCATCCTCGACCAGGGCTGCGCCTATGTGGCCGAGGGCCATGTTCTGTTCGACGTGTCGTCCTATGAAAACTACGGGCGGCTTTCGGGCCGGAACCTGGACGATATGATCATGGGCGCCCGGGTCGAGGTGGCCCCTTACAAGAAAAACCCCCACGACTTCGTGCTGTGGAAGCCGTCGAAGGCCGACGAGCCGGCGTGGCCCTCACCCTGGGGCGAGGGGCGGCCGGGGTGGCATATCGAGTGCTCGGCCATGATCGAGGAAAACCTCGGCCTGCCCATCGACATCCACGGCGGCGGCATCGACCTGGTCTTCCCGCATCATGAGAATGAGATCGCCCAGGGCGTCTGCGCCCACGGCCATGCCCATGACGCCGGGGCACATGGGGAATACGCCCGATACTGGATGCACAACGGCTTTCTGACCGTGGACGCCGAGAAGATGTCCAAGTCGATCGGCAACGTCCTGTTGCTGCACGATCTGGTTCAGGCCATGCCGGGCGAGGTCGTCCGCTGGGCCCTGCTCAGCGCCCACTATCGCCAGCCGCTGGACTGGACACAGAGCCTGCTGGACCAGTCGAAGAAGTCGCTGGACCGGCTCTACGGCGCGTTGCATCGCGCCGCGGGCGTGGCGGCGACCGAGAGCGATCCGCCGGAGGATTTTCTGGCCTCCATCCAGGACGACCTGAACACCCCCGGAGCCATGGCGACCCTGTTCGCCCTTTCCAGCGAGATCGAGCGCGGCATGACCTCCGGCGACCACGCCTCAGTCGGTGCCGCCAAGGGTCGGCTGATCGCGGCGGCGAACCTGCTCGGCGTGCTGCGGTCCGACCCCGCCGGCTGGCTGGAGGGTCAGGTCGACGACGACCTGCGCGCCGAGGTGGAGGGCCTGCTGGAAAGGCGGACGGCCGCCCGCGCCGCAAAGGACTGGCCTGAGGCCGACCGTATCCGCGACCGGCTGAATGCCCTCAACGTCGTCGTCATGGACGGGCCCGACGGCCCGACCTGGCGGATGAAGAACTGATCGTTCGCCCGCTCCGTGACATGACGAAAAGTTAAGCCGCCCGCGCGCGGGTGCCCGCTAGGGTGCGCGCAATCCATCGTCCGCCACCCGGAGTCCCTCATGATCTCTCGTCTTCTCGGCGGCGCCGCCGCCCTGGCCCTGATTTTCGGGGCAGCCGGCGCTTCCGCCCAGGACTTTTCGGCCCAGCGGCTGTCGGACGGGGTGCGCACCATTTCCGCCGACGAATTCCAGGGCCGCTATCCGGGCACAGAGGGCGAGCGACTGACGCTCGCCTGGCTCCAGGGCCAGTATGAGTCCATGGGCCTGCAGCCGGGCGGGCCGAACGGCCAATGGCTGCAGCGGGTGGAGCTGAAGCGCTATGCGCCCGAAGGCGTCGCCGTGGTGAGCTGGACCGGCCCCGACGGTCAGGTTCACGCGCTGGAACCCGGCAAGGACATCCTTGTCCGCGCCGCCACCAACGACGGACGCGCCAGCGTGCAGGGGGCGCCGGTGGCCTTTGCCGGCTACGGCATCGACGCGCCGGAGCGGAACTGGAACGACTGGGGCGATCTCGACGTGCGCGGCAAGATCGTCATCGTCATGCCCGGTGAGCCCGACGGCGAGGTGTTCAACGGCCAGTACACCACCCACCACGCCTCGGCGGCGGCCAAGGCCGATCAGGCCTTCCGGCGCGGGGCGGTGGGCGTGATCATGATGAACCCCGTCGCGTCGACGGACCCGGCCTGGACCCGAGCGGTTCAGCAGAACGGGCGCACCCGCGGCTATACGCCCGGCGCGGCGGACCTGGAGTTTTCCGGCTCCCTCAACAGGGACACGGCGCATGCCATGGTCACGGCCGCGGGCCTCGACCATGCCCGGTTCGGCGGCTACGCCTCCGGCACGTTCAAGGCCATGGACCTGACCGGCGTGACGATGAGCGTCCAGACCTCGGAGACGGTCACCACCCTGGTCACCCACAACCTGCTGGCCAAGATCCCGGGCACCGAGCGGCCGGATGAGGTGATCATCTATTCGGCCCACTGGGACCACGTCGGCACCGACGGCGACCATGCCGGCGGTGCGGGGGACCACATCTACAACGGCGCCTGGGACAATGCCTCGGGCACGGTCGGCGTGGTCGAGATGGCGCGGTCGCTGTCGCGGGAGGCCCCGCCCGAGCGGACCATCGTTTTCGCCCATATGGCGGCCGAGGAGATGGGCCTGCTGGGCGCCTATGCCTATGTCGCCGACCCGGTCTATCCGCTGGCCAGCACAGTGGCCGACATCAACATCGACATGCTGCCCCTGTCGCCGCCGACCCGTGACGTGGCCATCTTCGGCAAGGGCCAGAATGACCTCGAGGACCGGCTGGCGGTGCTGGCCGCGGCCGAGGGCCGCTACGTCACCGACGACCGCCAGCCCGAGCAGGGCTTCTACTATCGTTCCGACCACTTCCCCTTCGCCCGCGCGGGCGTGCCGGCCCTGATGACCTGGCACGGCGTCGACTGGGACGAGGGCGGTGTCGAGGTGGGCCGGCCCGCCTGGGACGCGAAGTTCGGCGCCGACTATCACAAGGTGTCGGATGAATGGTCCGAGGACCTGGATTTCTCGTCGGCGGTCGAGAACCTGACCCTGCTGCATCACCTGGGCTACGACCTGGCCAACTCCGGAGACTGGCCGGGCTGGAAGCCGACGTCGGAGTTCGGCGCCGTACGCGCCCGGACCGACGACTCGCGCCCGTGAGCCGGGGTCGGTGACCCTGCGCCTGCGACCCCTGACCGGCGACGGCTCGCCGCCGGTCGAGGGGGCCTATCCCCAGGCGGTGGAGGTGACCGGCGCGACCCGCTGGCTGTTCGTGTCGGGCCAGGTGCCGACGGCCCCCGACGGCTCGCTGGCGACCGACTTCCGCGGTCAGTGCGAACAGGTCTGGGACAATCTGGAGACCCAGTTGGCGGCCGCGGGCATGACCCTCGACAACCTGGTCAAGGTCACGACCTTTCTGGCCGATCGTGACGACGCAATGGAGAACCGCGCCGTTCGGCTGGCCCGTCTGGGCGGCCGGCAGCCGGCGCTGACCGTGATCGTCACCGGCATCTTCGACGCGGCGTGGAAGGTCGAAATCGAGGCCGTGGCCGCCGGCTGAGGCCCGTCGCCGCGCCAGACCGGCATTGCCGGACGCGCGCGCTGACCCCATACCCGGAGGCATGAACGCGCCCTTCAAAAGCCCCGCCGTGCCCGAGCCCCCGCTCTGGGACCTGTCCGACCTCTATGCCTCCCGCCAGGACGCGCGGATCACGGAGGATCTCGCCGCCGCACGTGTCGTCGTGGCCGATCTGGGTGCCCTGCAGGGGCAGTTGACGGGCAGCCGGGCCGAGCCGGCCAGGCTGGGCCGCCTGCTGGATCGTGCGATCGCCCTGTACGAGATGGCCACTGACGCGCTGGGTGGCCTGTCCGCCTATGCCTTTCTGGTCGCGTCCACGGCGCGTGACGACGCCGGGGCCCAGGGCTTCGAAGCCGATGTGCGCGAGAAGGTCACCGCCCTGGCCACGCCCACCGTCTGGCTGACGCTGGAAATCAATCAGCTGCAAGAGGATGAGGTCGAGGCGGCGCTGGCCACGCACGCGGAAGCGTCG
>VYLI01000096.1_pt1 | contig 13368 bp, 13 predicted proteins | sample 5109511 | NCBI WGS metagenome assembly VYLI01 (sample SAMN12291808, study PRJNA351875) | freshwater metagenome | isolation source: freshwater lake | place: USA: Michigan, MSU1 Lake | collected 2011-08-19
CAGAACAGATTTACTCTGTTAAGGCAGGTGCGGAACCCCGCAAGGGAAAGAAGCAGAAACCTAAATCGTGAGGTTTGGGAATCACCGTCCGTTTACGGCGGTGAGGATGTCAATGTTTAAGTCTTGAAAAGTAATCTAGACAAGAATTTTAGACCCTTAGTCCCTTGACTAATGAATATCCTGAAATACCTTCAGAATCAAGGTTCTAGATCTAGATGACAGTTCCTAGTTTTTTGTGATATTATTATGAGGTAAGCCTTAAAAGCCAAAGACGATTAAACTTGCCGTAAAATTCGGGTAACACAAGCGTACTTGCCTACTCGGTTATTAAGGGGAGACCTAAACGGGCAGTTGTTAGCTCAAGAATACCCGTCGGCTTAAGGCGGGGATTATCAATGGTATTTACTAGATTTCAACTATGACAGTTACTGAAACTCAAACAAGAAGAGCCGTCCTCTGCCTCCGCCCCGGTCAATTTGTTGTTACGCCTTCGATTGATCAAATTGCCACCCGCGCCTTACGTTATCTAAACTCTGGTTTTTCCATTCATCTATGTGGCCCAGCAGGAACGGGAAAAACCACATTGGCAATGCATCTGGCCAATTGTTTAGCCAGACCTGTGATGCTGCTCTTTGGCGATGATGACTTTACCAGTTCCGATTTAATTGGTAGCCAGTCTGGTTATACCCATAAAAAACTGACGGATAACTATATCCACAGCGTTCTCAAAGTTGAAGACGAGCTAAAACACAATTGGGTGGATTCTCGGTTAACAATGGCCTGTCGCGAGGGGTTTACCCTAGTTTATGATGAGTTCAATCGTTCTCGACCTGAGGTCAACAACGTTTTACTCTCTGCCTTGGAAGAAAAAATTCTCACCCTGCCGCCAACTAGCCATCAACCCGATTACCTACAAGTCAATTCTCAATTTCGGGCAATTTTCACCTCCAACCCAGAAGAATACTGTGGGGTTCATGCTACCCAAGATGCTTTAATGGATCGGTTGGTAACCATTAATATGCCTGAACCAGATCAACTGACTCAGACTGAAATTCTTGCCCAAAAAACGGGGATTGGTCGAGAAGATGCTTTATTTATTGTCAACCTCGTCAAAAACTTTCGTTTGAAAACTGCGACTGAAAAAACGTCAGGTTTGCGCTCTTGTTTAATGATTGCTAAAGTCTGCGCCTCTCACGATATTGTGGCCCACTCCGATGATGCCGACTTCCGTGATATCTGCGCCGATGTTCTCTTGTCCCGCACAAGCTTACCTATTGATAGCTCAAGAGCTATTTTATGGGAAATCCTCGACGACAATCTGGTAGAATCCTTATCCGTTGGAGATGAAGAGGAGCCTTCCGATGCCCAAGCGTCAACTTCTGAGCCTTCCACAGGAAATCAATCGATCAAAGCCATTCAATCTTTACTGCGAACGAACTTGCTGAAGCAAAAAGACTAGATTTTATACTCTTATTGGGTGAAACCAACCGTGACTTCTTCCACTTTTGCTGGCTCGCTCAAAACCCAATCAAACAACTCCCTGAAAACAGCAACTCAAGGTTCGAGTTTGGCGGATATCCTTGAACGAGTTTTAGATAAAGGAATTGTGATTGCTGGCGATATTTCAGTTTCGATCGCCTCCACTGAACTTCTAAATATCCGCATTCGTTTGTTAATTGCCTCTGTTGATAAAGCAAGGGAAATGGGAATCAACTGGTGGGAAGGGGATCCCTACCTCCATAGCCAATCCCAAGCTTTACTAGCAGAAAATCGGGAACTTTCACTCCGACTCCAAACCCTAGAAACCGAGCTTGAAACCTTAAAATCCTTAACCCAATTGAGTGCAATGGAGAGCCATGATCCCAGTCCGAACGATGAAGCACATTCCTCAGATGCGTGAAATTCCTCACTTGAATCCTCAAAGGTTAGGAAATTTACACGAGACGATTGCCCCCCTTGATAAAGCAAGGGAAACGGCGATTAACAGCTTGCAAGGTTATCCCTACCTCCCTAGCCAATGCCAAGCTTTATTCGCAGAAAACCTGGAACTTTCACGCCGACTTCAAGCCTTAAAATCCTTAGCCAAATTGAGTGTAATGGAGAGCCGTGATAGCAGTCCGAACGAGCAGGCACATTCCTTATATACATTGAAATTCCTCCGGTAAGGAAGTTTATGCCAGTTAACGATTGCCTCTGTTGATAGAGCAAGGGAGATGGCAATTAATGGGTGGGAAAGCGACCCCTACCTCCCTAGCCAATCCCAAGCTTTATTGGCAGAAAATCGGGAACTTTCACGCCGACTTCAAACCTTAAAATCTTTAACCAAATTGAGTGCAGAGGAAAGTTGACATTGTTTAATTACATCATTATTTTCCCTCAGATAAAATTTCTTGGCCAAGCTCCCCACTAGAGACTCACCGTCAAAAACTGCTCATTTACCAATTCCAACCATGACACTTGCTTGCACACCTTACGATTCTGATAATCAAGCCTTGCTGACCCGTCCAGAAAGTAATAGCCAAGCTGGTTTAGCCCCTTTATTGTTAACTGTCGTGGAACTGGTACGCCAATTGCTCGAAGCCCAAATCATTCGCCGGATGGAAAAAGGGGTTCTCAGTGAGTCTGATTTAGATAGAGCTGCCGAAAGTATCCAAAAATTGCAAGAACAAATTCTCCATTTGTGTGAAATTTTTGAGGTTGAGCCAGAAGAGTTAAATGTCCACCTAGGAGAGTTTGGAACTCTTTTACCTGAAGCAGGGAGTTATTACCCCGGAGAGGAGGGTATTAAGCCTTCTGTGTTAGAATTAGTGGATCGACTCCTCAATACGGGAGTTGTTGTGGAAGGAAATGTTGATCTGGGTTTAGCTCAACTAGATCTAATTCATCTAAAGCTTCGTTTGGTTTTAACTTCTCAGCCGGTTTAATTTGGGAGAATACTGATGACAGTGGGTCTTTATTTATATGGAATATTTCCCGAACCAGTTCCTGACGAACTAGGTTTGCAAGGGATTGATAATGAGCCAGTTCACAGTGAGATGATTGAGGGTTTTAGTTTTCTCTACTCCCTTGCTCATAAGGAAAAGTATTTGGCATCCCGTCGCTATTTAATTTGCCATGAAAAAGTATTAGAAACTGCCATGGAAGCAGGGTTTACAACCTTGTTACCACTGCGGTTTGGGTTAGTTATAAAAAACTGGGAATCCGTCACCGAACAATTAATTAATCCGTATAAAGACCAACTGAAAGAATTATTTGCTAAACTGTCAGGCCAACGAGAAGTTAGCATTAAGATTTTTTGGGATAATCAGTGGGAATTACAAGCGGCTTTGGAGTCTAATCCTAAGTTAAAGCAAGAACGGGATGCGATGATGGGGAAAAACTTAAATATGGAAGAAATTATCCATATAGGTCAAATGATTGAAGGCACTGTATTTCAACGGAAACAAGACGTTATTCAAGTCTTTAGAGATAAATTAAATCATCGCGCCCAAGAGGTGATTGAAAGCGATCCGATGACGGATGACATGATTTACAATGCAGCTTATTTAATTCCCTGGGAGCAAGAGCCGGAATTTAGCCAAAACGTTGAAGCGATCGATCAGCAGTTTGGTGATCGCCTAAGAATTCGCTATAACAATTTAACCGCACCCTATACCTTTGCCCAACTTATCTAAGGAGAGTATTAGTTATGTTTCTCGATCTTTTATTTCTTCCTGTTACCGGTCCTATTGGGGGTCTGATCTGGATTGGGGAAAAAATTCAAGAGCGTGCAGATATAGAATATGATGAGTCTGAAAACTTGCACAAATTATTATTATCCTTACAACTAGATTACGATATGGGCAACATTTCCGAGGAAGAGTTTGAAATTCAGGAAGAAGAACTTTTATTAAAAATTCAAGCCTTAGAAGAAGAAGAGGCGGCAGAAGACCAATCTGAATCTTCTCTCTAAAATTTTTCTATACGTCCCACGTTCAGAACTGACAATCTTTCCCACCCTATAGGCCATGAACAAAATCACAAATTGTAGCGGCGCTTAGTAAGGGCGGCTTTGACAAGCTCAAGAACTCGTTGAAGCTTGGTCAGAACTAGCCCTTGATTAAGCCTTAATATTCTAGGTAAAAAGCTTGGAAATTACTAGAATTATTAGAGGAGTGGGCAACAGTTTTGGGGGAATCAGGTTTTTTAGGTAAACTAGGAGGATTGACTGTACGCAAATTTTGAATACTTTGTTCTGTAGTCTCAATTTGATCTGTCACAAACGTCAGACGACTTTTTAACTGCTGAATCTGCCGCTCCATTATTTCTAATTTTTCTTGGATACGTTGTTTTTCAGTAATTAACTTATAAAGCTCAAGTTGCTGATCTGCTTCAGATTGTTTCCGAGGCATAGTGCTAATTTTAGATCTAATTGATCTGGGTGAACGAGTGGTTGTCATAACAATCCCTGAATAACTTAGAATATTCTAGCATATCAACGCCCCAATATAAAAACTTGTAAAAAATCGTAAATTTTCTTTTGGTAAACCCTATGAAATTGTACAATCTATATACTTACGCTTTTTTGAAAACCCCAATAGAAAGCCTAACATTACCCGTTGGAATGGCTAACCCATTGTTACTGATAACTGATGGAGACCTCTCGGCCGTAGTCGAACCCGAAGTTTGTTTAGACACTTTACAAAATGATGATGAACGCTTGATTCAATCCGTTTTATGCCATGATCGAGTCATCTGTGAATTATTTCAACAAACCACTATTTTACCCTTACGTTTTGGCACATCTTTTTTAGAGGCAGAAAATTTACTGACTCATCTTTGTTCTCATGCCCAAGAATATCAAGAAAAAATTGAAGAAGTTGAGGGAAAAGGAGAATATCTTTTAAAATGTATTCCCCGTAAGCTAGAGGAGCCTGTACTCTTTTCTGAAAGCAGGGGCAGACAATATTTTTTAGCCAAAAAACAGCTTTATGAAGCCCAACAAGATTTTTATACTTTGCAAGGTTCAGAATGGCAAAATCTCGTGCATTTAGTGACCCAAAGCTATCCGTCAACGAGGATTATTACTGCTCCAGGTACAGAATCACGAATTTATCTTTTAGTTAATTTTCAAGAAGAACCTTTGCTAATCGAGCAAGTCTTGCATTGGCAGAAAGTCTGCCCCCGTTGGCAATTACAATTAGAACAAGTTTCTCCCCCCTATCACTTTACTTAACTTGATTTTTCTATGACTAACTTTAACTTGGTAAATAACTCTCTAAGTCGTTATGACACTCGACATTTAGTTATGTTTAGTGGCAAAGGAGGAGTGGGAAAAACTACCCTTTCCTGTGGATTTGCTCGCCGTTGGGCTAAATTATTTCCCGAAGAACAAATCCTATTAATCTCAACCGATCCGGCTCATTCTTTAGGGGATGTATTGCAAACAGAAGTTAGCGATCAAGCATCACCTGTAAAAGACTTATCCAACTTAAAAGTTAGGGCATTAGATGCGGAAAAATTGCTCTTAGAATTTAAAGCAAAATACGGAAATTTTTTAGAACTTTTAGTAGAACGGGGCAGTTTTGTTGAAGGAGAAGATTTAACTCCTGTTTGGGATTTAGACTGGCCAGGTTTAGATGAAATTATGGGTCTATTAGAAATTCAACGATTACTTATTGACAATGTTGTAGATCGAATTGTTGTTGATATGGCTCCCTCTGGTCATACCTTGAATTTATTGGGAATTAAAGACTTTTTAGAGATTATTCTCAATTCTTTAGAGTTGTTTCAAGAAAAACATCGTGTTATTTCGCAAACTTTTTCAAAAACCTACAATGCCGATGATGTGGATGACTTTTTAGTCAAAACACAAGCAGAATTAACCGAAGGCAAACGAATCCTACAAGATCGGGATTTTACCCTTTGTTTAATTGTGGCAATTGCCGAACCGATGAGTTTATTAGAAACCGAACGATTACTCAATAGTTTGCATCACTTAAATATTCCCTGCGGCAGCTTATTTATTAATCGAATTCTAACGGATCCTAATCAAAATTTAGATCGCTATAGTGAGCAACAGCAACTCCTGGATAAATTCCTAAAAATTCCAGGTCAAGAGACAATTTTCACCCTGCCCCAACAATCAAAAGAACCCCTAGGAGGTGAAGCATTAGATCAGATCATGAGTCAAATTAAAATCATCGAAAAAGTAGAATTTACTCCCCCGCCTCCTATTCAATGGCCGCAAAAAATTCTGCCGAGTTTTAGTGATTTTATTGACGACAAACGCCAACTCATTATCATTGGTGGCAAGGGGGGGGTGGGAAAAACCACCGTTGCCGCGGCCATTGGTTGGGCGTTAGCTAATCGTCATCCCGATCAAAAAATTAGAATTATTTCTATTGATCCAGCGCATTCTTTGGGAGATGCCTTTGGGACAAAATTAGGACATCAATCCACACAATTAACTGATAATTTAAGTGGTCAAGAAGTTGATGCTGATATCATTTTAGAAAAATTTCGGGATGATTATTTATGGGAACTGGCAGAAATGATTAGTGGTGAAGGTAACGAAGAAGGAAACATCAAACTAGCTTATACTCCAGAAGCTTGGCGACAAATTGTAGCTCAATCTCTGCCAGGAATTGATGAAATGTTATCCCTAGTAACAGTGATGGATTTATTAGACCAGAAACAACAAGATTTGATTATTTTAGATACGGCTCCTACCGGTCATCTCCTGCGATTTTTGGAAATGCCAACGGCTTTAGGAGATTGGTTAAGTTGGATTTTTAAGCTTTGGATGAAGTATCAAAATGTCTTAGGGCGTGTAGATTTAATGGGACGATTGCGAACCTTAAGACAACAAGTGATGTATGCCCAGAAAAAACTAAAAGACCCCCAACATACAGAATTTATTGGAATTTTGCAAGCCCAAGATGCTATAGTTGCCGAACAACTGCGATTGACAGCATCTTTGAAAAAAATGGGAATCTATCAACGTTACGTCGTGCAGAATCGTTATCATGCTAATGAGGAAATTGATCGGGATTTATTCCCAGATCAAACTTTGATCCGCTTACCCAGTTTACCCCGGTCAGTAGAACCTCTAGCCCGGGTAAAAGGCGCAGCAGATCTGTTATTTTAAAGGTAATTAGTCTGATCAAGTCGGACTTCTTAACCCCATCTATTACCCAGTCCCCATCTTTCACTTGACTCAGGAGAAATTTTATGGCAGAATTATTCAAAGGATTTGAGCAATTAGTCGAACTGGCTAAAATCTTGGAAGAGAAACTGGAAAAAGGGGAAATTAAAACCGAAATGCAATTTAATTCTCGTCCCTTGAGTAATATTCCCCGTTCTGGCGGTATTCCCCGTTCAGGGGGGGTTTCTCGTACGAGCAATTCTGGCGGGGATGATTTTGAGGTCAATCGCCATCGCTCATCCTCCACTGATTCAGAGGTTAAAGACACTGTGACACCGCCCGAAGGACCGACCACGGCTTCCCTTAAAGATGTTGGTGGCTTGACGGAAGTGATTAAAGAACTCAAAGAACTAATTGCCATTCCTCTGAAACGCCCTGACTTGTTGGCCAAGTTAGGACTTGAACCCACTCGCGGAGTTCTCTTAGTCGGACCCCCTGGAACCGGTAAAACCCTGACCGCCCGTGCTTTGGCCGAAGAACTCGGTGTTAACTATATTGCCTTAGTCGGACCAGAGGTGATCAGCAAATATTATGGGGAAGCCGAGCAAAGACTGCGGGGAATTTTTGAGAAAGCCAGTAAGAATGCGCCTTGTATCGTTTTTATTGACGAAATTGATAGCATGGCACCCGACCGCAGTAAAGTTGAAGGGGAAGTAGAAAAAAGACTGGTGGCCCAATTGCTGGGTTTAATGGATGGCTTTGCCCAAAGTCGAGGGGTGATTGTTCTAGCGGCGACAAACCGTCCCGACCATCTTGACCCTGCCCTCCGTCGCCCTGGACGGTTTGACCGAGAAGTCCTCTTTCGGGTGCCTGACCGCAAGGGCCGTTTAGAAATCCTGCAAATTCTCACCCGTTCCATGCCCCTAGATGAATCAGTTTCCTTAGCTCTGATTGCCGATAATGCTGTGGGATTTGTCGGGTCAGATTTAAAAGCCGTTTGCCAGAAAGCGGCCTATAGTGCTTTGCGACGCCAAGTTCCTACGATTGACTCGCAAATTCCAGAAACAATGACGGTGGTCCAAGCCGACTTTTTGCAAGCCCTTAAAGAAGTTAAACCGGCGGTATTGCGGTCTGTGGAAGTGGAGTCTCCCCATGTGGACTGGGACAATATTGGCGGACTTGAACAGATTAAACAAACCCTACAGGAGTCCGTGGAAGGGGCATTACTCCATCCTCAATTATATACGCAAACCAAAGCCCAAGCTCCCAAAGGTATTTTACTTTGGGGGCCACCCGGAACGGGAAAAACCTTATTGGCCAAAGCGGTTGCCTCTCAGGCGCGAGCTAATTTTATTAGTATTAATGGACCTGAGCTTTTGAGCAAATGGGTGGGTGCGAGTGAACAAGCGGTGCGTGAGTTGTTTGCCAAAGCTCGTCAGGCAGCACCTTGTGTGGTTTTTATTGATGAGATTGATACTTTAGCACCAGCAAGAGGTCGTTATAGTGGGGATTCAGGAGTGAGTGACCGGGTTGTGGGACAAATCCTCACGGAGTTGGATGGGTTGCAAACGGGGGCAACGATTTTAGTGATTGGAGCCACTAATCGCCCAGATGCGTTAGATCCAGCCTTATTGCGAGCGGGACGGTTGGATTTACAGTTAAAAGTTGATTTACCGAATGCCTCCAGTCGTTTAGCAATTCTCGGGGTTCATAATGATGAACGTCCTTTAGAGGATGTGGATTTAGGCTATTGGGCCGAGGCAACCGAAGGCTGGAATGGCGCAGATTTAGCGTTATTATGTAACCAAGCGGCACTGATGGCAATTCGTCGTTATCGCCATCAGGGAATGACAGACCCGGCTGAGATTCGCATTACAACGGCTGATTTTAATCATGCTTACCAACTGTTGGTTGAACAGCGTGCCAATTGATTTTTTTTCCCCCTTGCTTTAGTAGGGGGGAGAATCTCAATTCAGGAAAACCATCGTAAAAAGGAAAATTTGCCAAAATGTCTGCAATAATGGGTCTAATACTAAATCCGGTTATTAAAAACTGATTATTTATTCTCCGTTTTGCCTCTTGCCTCTTGCATGAGTGCCTATCCTCATAAGTAGCCTATACTCAACGGATTTAGTATAACTTTGTCTTGATAATTTACAAAACGATTGGAACCTGAAGAAGAAAAATTATTACGGGGTTTAACTGACAGTGTTTCTCAAAAAACTGATGTTTACTTTTCCTCTTGTCTTCTTGTTGCTAATTGGTCTAAAATTTCGGCGTGAACTTGGCGAGTAATTGGATAAAAATAGGCAAGAATTAAGCTAATGATCAGAAAAAATGCCGGTAAAGGAGCAATTGCTAGGCGAATTGCTATTAAAGCACTATCTGGCTGCAGGGGAATTGCTTCTCCTGGGATTCTCGGTTTAAAACCCGATGTTTCTAGAGCAATACCGACAAGAAATAACCCCAAAGCTAAACCAATTTTTTGCAAAAGTACCATGAAAGCATAAAAAATACCTTCTCGACGTTTTCCTGTTTCTAATTCGTCTAATTCAATCACATCGGGAACCATTGACCAAGGAATTAAATAGGCCACAGATACGCCAAATCCTGCCAAAACTGCCAAAGCATACATTAAAGTTATTTCTCCTGGTTGGAGCAAAAATAAACCAATTTGGGCAATAATCCAGAATGTCATCCCTAAAAAATAGACTATCTTTTTGTCTAATTTCTGACTAACTGCTTGCCAGAAAAATAACATCACTAAAGCTGTTCCCTGTACTGCCAAAGCGACTAAACCCGATTCTGCTTCCGATAGTCTCATGTAGCTGACGACGTAGTAAACCAAAATCGAGGCAGTTAATTGTACTCCTAACCAAGCACAAAGATAGATGCCAATAACGTATAAAAAGGGACGATTACCAAAAACTATTTTTAATTGTTCTTTCAGGGGAATAGTTTCGGTATTATTATCCGCTTCTCTCTGTTTAATTGCCGCGCTATCCTTGAGATGATTTTCAGTTTTGCCATAGTAAAGGGTTAACCCCGAAACTATCCCTTGTATTCCTAATAAAATTGTGGAAATAGCGATAAAGTCTCTGGGATTCACCCCAATTTTTCCTAGTCCATAGACCGAGGAAAGCGCACCGATAACTATAAAAGCAATTGCCAAAACTTTTTTCTGGGGAGAATTGAGAATCGCTTTTGCTCCTCGTTCTTGTAAAGCTAAAGCGCACCAAATAACTGCTATAATCGACATTAAAGCACAAACTACACCTAACAATAAAAAAGCTTGATGGAGATCGTTGGCATAGGACGATGAGACGATAATATAGAGAATTAATGAGAGAATGCTGCCCCCGATGGAAAAGGCAAAACGAAAACTATTTAAGCGGGTTCTCTCATTATAATCATGGGTTAATTCAGGGGTGAGTGCCTGGTAGGGAAGATTGACTACCGTATAGGTTAAATTAAAGATAATACCGATAAAAATATAATATAAAAATAGCCATAATTGGTTATTAGTCGGGATTAACCACAGTAAAAAATAGCTAATTCCGAAGGGAATTGACCCCAATAACATCCATGGTAAGCGACGACCCCAAATAGTACGAGTTCGATCGCTCCACATTCCAATAATCGGATCGTTAATAGCGTCGAAAATTCTCACCACCATCAGCACACTACCAGCTAATCCTGCCGATAATCCTGCCACATCAGTGAGGAAAAATAGCAGGTAAAATACCGAGATATTGGCAGTGATAGCCGGTCCCAAATCGCCAGCACCATAGGCGATTTTTGTGGTTAAATTGAGTCTTTCAGAAGTCAAATGAGCCATAAAAGCAATTACAGAGATTAAAATAAGCTTAACTGTTCTGGGGGCATTTGTAACCTTTGTCAGAGCAGTTGAGGAACTTTAATTTTTTTTGTCTCTAGTAATTCCTGAAAATATCTAGCGTTAAAAAGGGAAGATTCCCCGATGACACTGGGGACAAAGAAATGGCTTTATCTTTGGCATCCGGGAAAATTCTGACTATTTCCCCGTCCTTCACTTTTTATCTATCGCCTTGACCAGCATTATGAGCTAAACTGACTAATATCAGTTATTTTAGCTATCAGCATCGGAATTCCCCTTATTCTAGCAGTTAAGTAGGTGGGTGGAATTAAATATAAGATGAACGTAGGTTGGGTTGAAGCATGAAACCCAACTCCCGCATGGGTTACGAAGTGCGCTAACCCATCCTACAAATAATTGTGCCTCCCTACTTACAAGCGAGAAGATCGCCCAGATTGTTCTTTTTCGGACTGTTAGCGGTTAGGAGCTATTACTGGGGAGACGATCGAAATAGATCAAGAAAGTGTGATAGTACAGATAAGAGATCGGGGAAAATTTTTTCGCCAAACCTAAAACTTTTTGACGCTGACGTTCTATGATGCCTCATATCTTCCTATTTTTAGAGATTTTTTCCCAAGAAGGCGGTATTCAATCATATATCAAGGATGTCCTGCAAGCTTATCTCACTTTGCCCGATTGCGAGGCTGCCGAGGTTTTTTTACTGCGGGATGCCCCTGATTGTCCTAATCCTTTCAAAAATCAAGGTATTACCTTTCATTACCTGAAAAATAACTCAGCAACTCTCGGACGCATCCAATTAGCCCTTAAGTTTTTAGTTTCTCTCCTCCGGAAACGTCCCCAACGGGTTTTTTGTGGTCATATAAATTTAGCCCCCCTCACCCGTCTTTACTGTCAAGCTTTAGGCATACCCTACACCGTCCTCACCTACGGCAAAGAAGTCTGGGAACCTTTACCAAATTCCCAAAAACAGGCCCTGCAAGCGGCCGAATCGATCTGGACAATTAGCCGTTACAGTCGCGATCTTATGTGTGAGGCTAACGCTATTGATCCCAAAAAAGTAGCAATTCTCCCCTGTGTGGTGGATGAGGAAAAGTTTAATTTAGGTGAAAAGTCCTTGACATTAATCAAGAAATATGATATAGAAAATGCCAAAGTTTTATTAACAGTGGCCCGGTTGTGGTCGGGGGATATCTATAAAGGGGTAGATGTAACAATTCGGGCTTTGCCGACAATTCTAGAGACTTATCCCGAAGTAAAATATCTAGTCATTGGACGTGGGGACGACCGCCCCAGGTTAGAAGCTTTAACCAAGCAGTTAGGAGTGGATAAACAGGTAATTTTCGCGGGTTTTGTCCCGACGGAGGAATTAGCCGACCATTATCGTTTAGCCGATGCTTACGTTATGCCCTCCCGGGAAGGATTCGGGATTGTTTACCTAGAAGCGATGGCCTGTGGTATTCCCGGGATTTCTGGAGATGAGGACGGTTCAGCAGAGCCGCTGCAGGATGGTTTGGTGGGGTGGCGCGTTCCCTATCGAGATGCCGAAAAGGTGGCTCAAGCTTGTTTAGAAATTTTGGCAGGTCAGGATCAACGTTGTCACCCCCAATGGTTGCGTCAACAAACTGTAACTAAATTCGGCAAAAAGACTTTACAAGCAAAATTACGGCAGTTCATCTAATTATAACTTCATTGGGCATCGTCTCCTCAATACCGGCCACTGACTAGCCAAAACCACAACTTTGTCACTCATTATTAAGATAACTGCTATACTCCTCTATGGCTTCCCCAAAAGATTTTATTAGTCCGGTCAATTCTGGTCAAAAGTTGGTCTATCCTTTTCGCAACTATCTTAACTATCTTCACGACAAATACTCTGATTTACAGACGGGTAAGATCGCCGATTATATTCCGGAATTAGCCCTAGTGGGATTTAGACAAAAAACAAATCGAGAAAAGCCTCAACTCCAATCCCCGCTTGGGATTTACTTCGACCAAGCCCAAAATCGCTGAAACCCAGATATATCAAGGAAAATCATAAATCGAGGCCTTTTTTGCTGACCGAAAACGCCTAAGTCCCACTAGCAGCTCCACAATGGTTTGGTATTTCGGTAATTACCTAAAATGTCGGATGAATGCCCCCGCTAGATTTTTCAACAAGATACTCACCTTTGCGGGGGATGAAATCCGACCAGAATATTAGCAACGGATCATCGGGTTAATTCCACCATCTGTGAATAAACTGTGTTATAATCTACTCAACCAATGGTCGAGAATTGTTAGATGCTAGTCGTAGAAGCAAAGCTAAAAAACGGAACACCAGAGCAATATCACCGGCTCGATGAAGCTATCAGAACTTCTCAGTTTGTGCGTAATTCTTGTGTTCGTT
>VYLI01000207.1_pt1 | contig 13300 bp, 9 predicted proteins | sample 5109511 | NCBI WGS metagenome assembly VYLI01 (sample SAMN12291808, study PRJNA351875) | freshwater metagenome | isolation source: freshwater lake | place: USA: Michigan, MSU1 Lake | collected 2011-08-19
TAGTTATTTTGTTTCTTCTGTAGGAGGTGCAACCCTGGAAGTTCTTAAGTGCTATATTAAAGATCAAGAAAAGCCGTCGTAAAACGACGGGGTTTTAACCCAAATTTTCGATAATGTCGAGACAGCCACGCTCAAAAATCTAGAATCCTGACTGATAGCCTTTCTGAACGGAAACTTAGACGGTTTTCAGTCCGTCTGGGAGTACACTAGAAAATACCCATTTATTCCATCGAGCCGTTCATGATTATTTCCGTCGTAGCACTGAAGGGAGGGGTCGGGAAAACCACCACATCGATTCATTTGGCCGCCTATTTTCAGGAAAAAGCGCCCACCTTATTGATCGATGCGGATAAAAATCGTTCGGCTCTCCATTGGTCCCGGGAAGACACCCTTCCTTTTATGGTAGCGTCCCAAGCTGGAGCGACGGGACTGGTGAAACAATACACTCATATTATCGTCGATACCCAGGCCCGGCCAGAGCCAGACGAGCTAAAAGATTTAGCTCAGGGCAGCGATTTATTAATCCTACCCACCACTCCCAATCATCTCGATATCGATGTCACGATTAAAGCGGTAGAATTGCTGTCCACGATGACCGATAATTATCGAGTTCTTTTAACCCAAGTGGATTCACGGACAAAAACAGGACGAGAAGCGCGGAAAGCTCTAGAAGAAGCAAAATTACCCCTATTTAAGCGAGAAATTCCCCGTTTAGTTGCTTTTGAACGAGCGGCCGAAAAAGCAGTCATCGTCAAAGATTATCCCGACCCCCGGTCCAATTTCGGTTGGCTTTGTTACCAAGCGGTCGGTAAAGAAATTTTTGCCTTAATGACATAAATTGTTAAAAAAGTTAATATTAATATTTGTGTCATTTTTCCCCAAAAAGATACTTAATCTGTATGGGGACTTTTTGTAATCTTCCGTTAAGCATTCACTCCTAAATCGGTAAAGTCTGAGACAATCAAAAAAGTCTGACTGTAGGAGAACCCTCTATGAAATTGGCCTATTGGATGTATGCGGGTCCCGCTCATATTGGCACTTTAAGGATCGCCAGTTCCTTTAAAAATGTTCATGCTATCATGCACGCTCCTCTGGGAGACGATTATTTTAACGTCATGCGCTCGATGTTGGAAAGGGAGCGTAATTTTACCCCCGTCACTACTAGTATTGTCGATCGTAATGTTTTAGCCCGGGGTTCCCAAGAAAAAGTCGTCGATAATATTGTTCGCAAAGATCGCGAAGAAAGTCCCGATTTAATCGTTTTAACTCCCACCTGTACCTCCAGCATTCTCCAAGAGGATTTACAAAACTTTGTCGAAAGAGCGCGACAGGATGCCGAGGGGGATGTGCTGCTGGCCGATGTCAACCACTATCGCTATAATGAACTACAAGCGGCCGATAAAACTCTCTATCAAATTATCAAATATTATCTCGATAAGGCCCAGAGAAAGGGGGAAATTATCTCGCAGAAAACCCCTAAACCTTCGGTTAATATTATCGGCATTACCACCCTCGGTTTCCATAACCAACATGATCGCACAGAATTAAAGCGGTTAATGGCAGATTTGGACATTGAAGTTAATGACATTATCCCCGAAGCTGCCTCCGTAGAAAACTTAAAAAATCTGCCCCGCGCTTGGTTTAATCTGGTTCCCTATCGAGAAGTGGGATTAATGACAGCCAAATATCTCGAAAGTGAATTCGCCATGCCTTACGTTGATATTACCCCCATGGGAGTGGTGGAAACAGCGCGCTGTATTCGCAAAATTCAAGAGGTAATTAATGCCCAAGGTGCGGCAGTAGATTACGAAGATTTTATCAATGAACAAACTCTGCATATCTCCCAAGCTGCTTGGTTTTCTCGTTCCATTGACTGTCAGAATTTAACGGGCAAAAAAGCGGTGGTTTTTGGTGATAATACCCACGCAGCCGCTATGACAAAAATTCTCGCCAGAGAGATGGGAATCCATGTGGTTTTAGCGGGGACTTATTGTAAGTATGATGCGGATTGGTTCCGGGAACAAGTGAGTGAATATTGCGATGAAGTGTTAATTAGCGATGATAATGGGGCGATAGGAGATGCTATTGCTCGGTTGGAACCGGCGGCGATATTTGGTACTCAAATGGAACGTCATGTGGGCAAACGTTTAGATATTCCCTGTGGAGTAATTGCCGCACCTATTCATATCCAAAATTTCCCCCTCGGTTATAAACCTTTCTTAGGTTACGAAGGCACTAATCAGATCGCCGATTTGGTCTATAATTCCTTTACTTTGGGCATGGAAGATCACCTATTAGAGATATTCGGTGGTCATGATACAAAAGAGGTAATTACTAAAGGTATTTCGGCAGATTCTGACCTAAATTGGAATAAGGAAGCTACGGCAGAATTACAGAAAATACCCGGTTTTGTGCGGGGGAAAGTCAAACGAAATACCGAAAAATTCGCCCGGGAGCGAGGTATTGGTGAAATAACTTTAGAGGTAATGTATGCGGCTAAAGAATCCGTAGGAGCTTAATTATTTCTTGGGGCTGAAAGTTAACAGCATTCAGCCCTTTTTTTTAGTTATTTACTTAATCCCTGAAGTATTCTTTCTTCTACTCCTTTCCCCTGAATTAACACTCCAAATCCTCCTAAACCGGTGGGATTGATTAATTGATGTAAGGCATCTCGACGCTGAAATATAGTTAATATATCGATTTTTCCTTGAGAAAGTTGATTTAATCTATCTCCCAATCCCAAAGCCATTAAAAATAATCCTTGCTGAGTAAAACCGAGATTTTTTAAGCCTAATTTCTCCCCTTGACGTTGTAAAGCGGTAAAATCCACATGAGTGGTAATATCTTGTTCTCCCACCCACAAATAAGGATGATCATGACGCTGATGTTGTCGATAACATTGTAGGGTTCCTTGACTTCTTTGGGGATGATAATATTTTTCGGCAGTGTAACCATAATCTATGGTTAAGATATAACCTCGATCGAGTTTCCGATCAACCGTTTCTAACCAGTCTAAAGCTAATAAGTTTACCTCGGTTTGATAACCCTCCTGATAAAGTGGGGAGGGAATATTTATCCCCACTAAATCAAAATAGTCTTTGATTCTGTCGGTGGATAAATCTGCGATAATCTCCTGAAAAGGTTCCCCCAATCCCAGATAAATTTCTCGTAATTCTCCCGACTCAATCACAACTCGATGGACAGGAAAAGCATCGATTAACTCATTACTAAACACACAACCCACAAGGGAATTATCGGCTAAATTCGGCCAACTTTGCCAAGATACCGGGGAATATCCCGCTAAAGTTGCCCGTTGTCTTTCCCTGAGTTTCTGAGATTGTTCGATAATTATATAACTGAGATTTTGATAAAAATCAGCATAGTTATCACTTAAATAATCAAGGATATCTTTCGCTAAAATTCCCGAACCTGCTCCCACTTCCACTAAAGTAAATCCCGGCGAATTACCTAAAAATGCCGCCATCTCGACAAATTGCTCCGCCAACAATTGACCAAAATCTGCCCCTAGAGACGAGGAAGTAAAAAAATCTCCTTTTGAGCCAATTTCTACTTTTCCAGAAGTGTAATAGCCATAATCGGGGTGATAGAGAGCTAAATCCATCCAGCGCTCGAAGCTAATTCGACCCGCTGCTGATTGTTTAATTTCCTCTAGGATGATTGGTTCTAAATTCATCTTGATCGGGGAATTATGAATTATGAATTATGAAATGGGAAGTGGGAATTAGGAAGTGGGAATTAGGAATTGGGAATTAGGAGGGCTGTATCTCACATTTGCAGAAATACCGACAATCAGCAATTATCGGTGACTCTTAAATTATTACAGACGTATCAGCAGCTGCGTGTAAGCATCCCACCGAAAAACTAATGCGCGGGGGGTTTGGGGGCGGCGCCACGCCCCCAACGGGGGGTTTGGGGGGTAGAACCCCCCAAAAGCTTGGACGTAAAAATCCCAACTTAGTAGATTTACAAAAATTAACTTAAAACTTACATCTGATAACTGATAACTGATAACTGATTTACTCTCCGGCATGATAGGAACTGCGGACTAGGGGGCCGGATCTAACCTGGGAAAAACCCATTTTTTGGGCAATTTCTCCCAACTCGCTAAATTCTGCGGGAGTCCAATATTTCTGTACGAGCAAATGTTCCAGAGAAGGACGCATATATTGACCAATAGTAACTCGATCGCAGTCTATCGCCCGTAAATCTGCCAAAGTCTCGATAATTTCCTCTTTTGTCTCACCGTGACCGACCATTAAGCCGGATTTCGTCGGAATTGACCGATCGATTTCCTTAACATAACGCAAAACCGCCAAAGAGCGATCGTATTTAGCCCCGCGTCTAACTGGCCCTTGCAAACGGCGCACCGTCTCGATATTGTGATTGTAACAGGCAGGTTTTGCCCCTACCACCGTCGCCACCCGTTCCTGTTGACTTCCCTTACCCCCAGCAAAATCCGGGGTTAACACCTCAATTAAAGTGTGGGGATTGAGTTCGCGAATGGCTGTCATCGTCCGCACAAACCAACTGGCTCCGCCGTCTTGCATATCATCTCTGGCTACAGAAGTCAAGACAACGTAACTTAAATTTAACAATTGCACCGCTTCCGCCACTTTTTGCGGTTCCTCCACATCGAGAGGCATGGGTGCATGACCCTTATCCACTTGACAAAAAGCACAGGAGCGGGTACAGGTGGGACCCATCAACAAAAAAGTCGCCGTACCTTGGGCATAACATTCGCCGCGATTGGGACAGCGACCCTCCTCGCAGATAGTATGAATGTTCCTTTGTTTGATAATGCGCTGAACCGTGGAAATTTCGCTAGATTTGCCGATCGAACGCCGTAACCAAGGAGGTAAAGAGGTTATTTCCTCGCGCCACTGTGGGGGTATATTGGACATGAGAAGTTAAGTAAGGTGTTGGGGATTGCAGTGATCGGTAATCAGTGAGGAGAGGGGAGAGGGACAACTAACTCCCCAAAACGAAAACTTCTGATCTCACCATGAAGATAACTGCCATAAGCTGAGAAAGCGAGTCAAGATCATTGTTAATCAAAAAGGAAACTTGGGCAATGGGACGACGGCAACGGGGAAAATTTTTAAATCTGGTCATTCAAGGATTGGCGGGTTGCCTCTTAGTTAGTATATTTATTCTTAATTCCCTGCCATCCCTAGCCCAAAATTTTCTGGTTCCATTTGCATCTCCCACGGGGACAAGGATTTTTGTAGCCGGGGATATAGAATATGCTTCCGTGTATTTAGATGGATTTGCCTTATTTCAGATTGCCTCCCAAGATTTTACCGCTTCTAGGGTGGAAGCGGCCCAGGAAATCTCCCCAGTACAAAGACGGGCTAGGCGCATTGAAAGAGGCTTAAATAATATTATCAATGGGGGTTTCGATCCGACAACCTTGCAAGTAAGTCCGGCGACCCTCAATAATTTAACTGTGATTGTGGCTAGGGATAACCAGAATTTACCGCAACAGGTAATTCTGACAGTAACAGAAGTTGATGCCGTGATCGATTCTTCTTCTGTTGCCGATTTAGCGGACAGATGGGTTAAAATCATCCAAACAGCTTTGCTCCAAGCTTGGCAAGAACGTCAGCCCGCCGCTCGCCGGCAACAGGTAATGACTGCCACTATAATTATTTTCGGGATGGTTTGCTTAAGCTGTTTATTAATTTGGTGGCAGAAACGTTTAAGAAATCGCTTCAATCTCCTCAAAAAACAAGCTAAAAGTCAATCTGATCGGAATTTACCCATAAATTCCCCCTCCACCAAAGATCGCTCCCAAGAACCGATTTTAGCCTCTGTGGAAGATTCCTCTAATTTCCGTCAACAGGCTGATATTCAGCGACAACTGACGCTAAATATTCTCTGGAAAAGACTGGCTCTCATTGGACTGATACTGCTTTGGTTTGGCGGAATAGCGGCGATTTTGTATGTATTTCCTGAAACTAGGCTAGAAGGACGCGGGATAATTCGTATTCCTTTACGGATTTTTATTATCTGGTTGCTGCTGACATCAGTGAGCAATATGATTAATCTCTACGTTAATTCTCGGCTACGGGAGTGGGTAGAGGAAGGAGCGGTTTTTTCCGAAAATTTGGAAAGGAGGATTCTGCGCGCTCCAACTTTATTAAAAGTTTGGCGAGAAATTATCACATTTATTGCTATTTTTCTGGGAATTTTGATTTTTTTTGCTTGGATGGGTCTTTCTTTCGCCTTTTTACTCACAGGAGCCGGTTTAGTGGGAGCATTGCTCACCTTTGCCTTTCAGGATCTTTTAAAAGATTGGATTAACGGTTTTCTGATTGTCTTTGAAGACCAATACACTGTTGGTGATATGATCCAGTTTCAGGAGTTTATTGGTTTGGTGGAAAATCTGAGTTTGCGAGCGACTCAATTGCGGGCTGCCGATGGACGTTTAATCACTATTGCCCATAACCAAATTATTAGCGCACACAACCTCAGTAAAGATTGGGCGCGGGTCAATTTTACCATCGAAGTCGCCTATGACACCGAGGCAGATGTGGCGATCGCTTTAATGGCAGCCATCGCTGAAAATATGGCTGTAGATCCACAATGGCAAGAAGATATCATCAATCCCGTGCAGGTTGCTGGTGTTAGTCGGGTTTCTCACACAGGAATGGAAATTATGCTCAGAATTGTCGTCAAAAGATTACGGCAATGGGACATAGAAAGAGAGTATCGTCGTCGTCTAAAAATTGCTTTTGAGGAGAAGGGAATTCACATCGGTATCCCCCAACAAAGTTTCCTGATAGCACAAGATAAAGAACAATTCAAAGGACAGTTTTAAAGGGGAGTGATACTAAATCCTGTTTAAAAGGTATAGGAGAGTGGGGTGTAGGGTGTAGGGTGTGGGGAGAAGGGAGAAACAATTCATAACTTGAGAGTTAATCACACTATTAAAAACGGATTTGTTATCAGTTAGCAGTTATCACTCCGCGTCCTGTAGGGGCGAAGCATTCGGATAGAAAATCTACGGTTTCACCGATAGGTTATTGCCCGAATGCTTCGCCCGTACTTTTTCAGCAAACCCTAAGTAGAAAATTGCCGTCTTTTCACTGATTACTGATTACTGATTACTGATTACTGTTTGGTAGGTTTAAACTAGGTTAGATTAGCTAACCTAACCTAGAAAATTTTTAGGAAGCTAAGGCTACCTCGACTATTTGTTGTAGTTCCCCATTTTGATAGAGTTCGAGCATAATGTCGGAACCGCCAATAAACTCACCGTTGATATAGACTTGGGGAATAGTCGGCCAATCGGAATACTCCTTAACTCCTTGTCTTAACTCCTGATCTTGCAGAATATCGACAGTTTCGTAGTCAACCCTCAGAATATTGAGAATTTGTACGACGTTATTCGAGAAACCACACTGAGGCATTAATTTATTGCCCTTCATGAACACAATAACTTTGTTATTCTGGACTAATTGATCGATTCTGGCCTTAGTTTCGGGTGTCATAGGTCTAGTAGCTAGAATTTGAGCAAGAATAGCCAATCCTGAGACGTGGCATATCCTATCAGTTTAGCACAAGCCGTTGAGATAGCTTTAAAAAGGAAGATCTTCGTCCTCCTCCAAACTCTCTAAAATTTCGTTAACATCAGGTCTCCCGCGCACGATAGTCATATTTTCCAGAGACTTATTAACTTTAGTTTCTGCGGCCGAATTTTCTGGCAGTGAATAACCCATATTGACCACTTCACCATCAAAAGATTTCGCTAACTTTTGAGCGGCTGCCAAAATTTCACTAACATCGACATCTTGATCTAATGTCTCTAAAGATGAATCAAAATTTAAGATTTTTTGGGGCAGTTCTGTGCTAATAGTTTTGTCATTTTTCTCAATAATTGCTTCTTTGACCGGGGGAATATCCACCACGGTCATAACTTTATTTTCGGGAGTTATTGGTGGAGTTGGTGCGGTTTCCGGTGGTGGTGGCATCCTGGCCGCCGGGGATTGAGAAACTTCCGCAGCCATGGCATCAGTAGCGGAACCTACCTGTAAATGAACTTTAATCCGGCGCTGAAAAACTGCCTCGAAAGCTGACTCAATATTAGTCAATCGTAGCCGGGCCATTTTTAATAATTGTTCCGAAGATATGCTCAAATAAGCGCTCGATTCTGACCTACTAAAAAGACTACCGTGCTGACGTAGGAGAGTGCGAGTAGTGGGAGGTTCCATTACTTCTAAAACCTGCTGCCAAATTTGTTCATGATTGTCATCACCGGCAACAGTTTTAACCTCAGTTTTCGGCACTTCGACGCTAGTTGTCGGGGTGATAACCGCCGGTTTTATCGGTTCATTAACCGGTGCCGGTGCTGTGATTACTTCAGTGGGCCTCTCGGTGCTAGTTTGGGGACGGGAAGGCGCTACCGTGGCAACTAGAGGAATCACCTGTGCTTGCGGTAAAAGTCCTAATAGAGTGACTTCTAACCATAGACGGGGTTGAGTCGTGTTTTTTAGTTGTGTTTCGCTGTCTTTAAGAAGTTGTTGACCGCGGAGAATTTCCTCTAAAGACCAATTACGCGCTTCCGTACACAATTCCTGCCAAGTGGGAGCGGTGACAGCGACCATTTCTGGACGATTAGGGGCAGTTTTGGCTAAAAGTAGGTTTAAATAGAATCCCGCTAGATTTTGCAAGACGATTAAAGGTTCCTTACCGCGATTCATCAGATGGCGACATTGTTCGATAACTTGATCGGGAATATTGCCATGAATGAGTTTAAGTAAGGTTAAGAGGTCTCTTTCGGGGACTGCACCGACTAAATCCCAGACTCGCTCGGCCGTAATCGTTCCTGCGAGTAAACTTAATTGATCGAGGAGACTTTCCGCATCCCGTAAACCACCGTTAGCGATCTGAGCCACAAGGGTTAATGCTTCTAGGTTAATATCGATCGCTTCTATTTGGGCGATTTTTTGCAGGTGTGTCACCATCGCATCGAGAGGAATACGGCGATAATCAAAGCGTTGACAACGGGAGATGATGGTAGGCAAGACACGCTGAGGATCGGTGGTAGCAAGCACAAAAATCACTCGATCCGGCGGTTCTTCCAGAGTTTTCAGCAGCGCATTAAAGGCCGCCGTACTGAGCATATGGCAGTTATGAACTAATAACCCATTGGCAACAAAATTATGATTGTCCTCCACTTCTAGGTCATAGACGCTTTCTGTGTCACCTTCTTGAATCCCTATCACTTCCTCGAAATTTGTAAGCCATTGAGGGGATTGCATAGGGTTGTAAATCGGCAATCCATCGGGCTGTGGCCGATGCTCCCATTTTGAGGTAATGATAGATCTTCCCCGTACTGTGTCGAGTATAGGATAGGCTTTTTGTAGCGTAACCTCTTTGAGTGAGCCAATCGGCAATAAGTTGATTTTCGGCGGGGGAATATCCTTCCGTGTGTAATTGGATAAAACGGCTTCCGTGAGGGGTGATACTGAGTGATCCGTCATCCATATACCACCAAGCCAGTCCTTCGGGTGTGATGTTTTCCAGCCAATTGAGGGAAACAAATTTTCGTTCTCCTTGAGGTCTGACCATCTGGAAAACTTCTCCAAGGCTGGGATGACAAACGCTGCGGGCATAGATTGAAAGTTCTCCATATCCACCGTTGGCAACGATTTGTGACTGAATTTGTAACTCTGGAAGACGACTGGCTTTGTATTCAAGCCATTCTTGTTGTTTACTGCCATGATTCCAGCGTATTCTCGGCCATCGACTGTTTTGGTTGGGGTAATCGATAGTTCCATCTCCGAGTAAAGTCCCGTATATAAGTCCGAGGCTGTTTGAGGACAAAGATTCTCGATGGAACAGTAATTTTTTGGTTCGCTTTTCCCATAAACCGTGTCCTTGTTTGTAAGGATGTCTTTGCCAATAGGATTCAATACTTTTGATCCCTCTGCCTTTTTGTTGGAGAAACAAGGGAATTTCCAGTTTTTCCCCACAGCCACACTGACAAAAGGGCTTGATGGATTCAGCCTGTTGCAAAATAGAGGCCAAGTCATAGACTCTTGTTCCGTTACTATTGCCGTAGTTTTGATGCCCTGAAACGAAACGTCGGTTATGTCCATCCCTTCCATACTTAGAGATGAGTTGCCCGCAGCCACATTCACAGGGGATAGGATCTGATCGCCGATTTTGAGATTTTTTGCTTGTATCCATGCTTTTTCTGTTCTAATCAAATGATTACCAGTGCAATTAATCGTCCGATTTCTGGTTTGAATGGTTAAAGTTGCTTTTACGCCTCGGTTTAGCCATCGCAGGACTTTTTTATATTCCCACTCTCCGCTGCTCTCGTTGTAACTGAGAACTCGTTTTCCGAGAATCTCAGGATGATTAATGGGGATTAATCCCGTTTCGGTGAAAACAAGGCTATCCCCAGTCAGGCATTCATCGATGACATAGACTTTATAACGACATTGGACGGGGGCAAATTGCGATCGCTCGATAATTTCCCGAATGTTATCCACACCGGTATTACTAGCGGCATCAATTTCGATCACGTCTAAAGCGGAACCATTGGCGATCGCATGACAGACGGAACACTTACCGCAGGGAATCGGTGTCGGATGGTCACTAGACAGACAGTTGAGGGATTTGGCTAAAATTCGCGCCGAGGAGGTTTTCCCCGTGCCTCTGGGTCCAGTAAATAGGTATGCAGGAGCGATTCGCTCACTGATTAAGGCATTACTCAGGGTCGTGGCGATCGCTGATTGTCCCACCAAATCGGCAAAGGTTTGGGGACGATACTTATGATGTAGAGGTTCGTAGGTCATGACTGGCTGAAAACTTTTTCCGCACCCTAGAGACTACTATTATCCTATCCCGATTCTTTTTCAACACGAGAACAAGTGTATGCTTTTTATCTAGCCAGTTTTAATGCGGGATTTGCATCACGAAAATGGCAATTTAGCTAAGGCTTGTAATAAATTGTATTAATAACTACAATTTTGCCGAGAAAATCTGCCGACTATCTTAAGTATGCCCAAAGACAGCGCCACCAATCAGACCCACTGCTTATGACTGAATCTACAAAAACCCAATGTCCTTACTGTGGAGTAGGTTGTGGTTTGACAGTCACCCCCGGCGCGTCGGCCGGACAAGCATGGAAAGTCTTCGGGGACAAGTCCCACCCCTCCAGTCAAGGTATGGTCTGTGTTAAAGGGGCCACCGTAGCGGAATCGATCGATAAAAATCGCCTCAAAACCCCGATGATCCGCGATTCTCTCCAAGATCAATTCCGTCTTTGTACTTGGGAAGAGGCCCTCGATCGCATCGTTAACCGTATCCAAACTCTAATCGCTCAGGGGGAAAAGGAAAGTATCTGTCTATACGGTTCGGGACAATTTCACACCGAAGATTACTACATCGCCCAAAAACTGGTCAAGGGCTGTCTGGGAGTCAATAACTTTGATGCTAATTCCCGTCTCTGTATGTCTTCGGCCGTGGCCGCTTACCTTGACAGTTTCGGTTCCGACGGTCCCCCCTGCTGTTACGATGACCTAGAATTAACCGATTGTGCCTTTCTGGTGGGGACAAATACGGCCGAATGTCACCCCATCATCTTTAACCGTCTGCACAAGTATCTCAAACGCAACAAAGAAGCGAAATTAATCGTCGTCGATCCCCGCAGCACTAAAACCGCCGAGGCCGCTAATCTCCACCTAGCCATTAACCCGGGGACCGATATTGACCTATTTAACGGTATTGCCCACCTGTTACTGGATTGGGGTGCGATCGATACCTATTTTATCGATAAATGTACCCGGGATTTCGGCAAATACGCCGAAATCATCCGCCATTATCCCCCCGAAATAGTTGCGAGTAAATGCGGTATCCCCATCGACCATTTAGAACAGGCTGCCCGCTACTGGGCCGAATCGGAAAGAGTGCTTTCCCTCTGGTCGATGGGTATCAATCAATCTAGCGAAGGCACGGCCAAAGCCCGCACTTTAATCAATTTACACCTAATGACGGCTAATATCGGTAGGCCGGGGGCTGGTCCTTTTTCCCTAACGGGACAACCCAACGCCATGGGAGGACGGGAAGCCGGCGGACTCTGCCATCTTCTGCCCGGTTATCGTTCCGTCAAAAATCCCCAACACCGGGCCGAAGTGGAACAAGCTTGGGGTTTACCCGCCGGTCGGATTTCTCCCGTCCCCGGTCGCGATGCTTGGAGTATGATTACTGGTTTGGAGACCGGAGATGTCAAACTTCTCTGGATTGCCGCCACTAATCCGGCTGTTAGTATGCCTGATCTAGAACGCACCAAGGCCGCCCTGTTGAAATCACCTTTTACTATCTATCAGGATGCCTACTATCCCACAGAAACCAGCGCCTACGCCCATTTATTACTGCCAGCGGCCCAATGGGGCGAAAAAACGGGAACAATGACCAATTCTGAGCGCATGGTGACGTTAAATAAAGCTTTTCGCCCTCCCGTCGGTCAAGCTCAGGCCGATTGGCAAATTTTCGCCGAAGTTGGCCGCCGTTTGGGTTTTCAAGCACAATTTAATTTTAAGGATTCCGCCGAGGTACATTCCGAGTTTATCCGGTTGACATATAAACGTCCTTGTGATATGACAGCGATTAATTATGATCGCCTGGCCGAGACTCCCCGACCGTGGCCCGATTCCATCGATGAAATTTCCGCCCCTAAAACCGCTAATTCCGGGGAATTACTGGGGAATTTAGTTAAAGATGAAGATAAAAGCGAAAAAACAGCCGCAAAACGCCTTTATACCGATGGTAAATTTAATACTGCCGATGGTCGTGCTGTTTTCGCCGCTTACCACAGTAAAGGTCTAGCGGAACCCCCCGACGATGATTATCCCCTAGTGTTGACCGTGGGGCGTTTGTACGGTCACTGGCACACCCAAACCCGCACCGGCCGCATCGAGAAAATTGTCAAAATGCACCCCGCACCTTTTCTGGAAATTCATCCCAAAGATGCGGCAAAATTGGGCATAGAAGCGGGGGAATGGGTGGAGGTGCGTTCTCGTCGCGGTTTTGCCCGTTTTCCCGCTTTAATTACCAAAGCAATTGCCCCTAATTGTGTCTTTGTGCCGATGCACTGGGGAGCTTTATGGGCAGAAAATGCTGAGGCTAATAGTCTCACCCATCCGGCCGCTTGTCCGATTTCCCTGCAACCGGAATTAAAAGCTTGTGCCGTCAAATTAATCCCGATCAAGTCTTTAGTTAGGGTCTGCTGAAAAAGTTTTTCGGTGGGGGTTGGGGGTTGGGGGTT
>VYLI01000202.1_pt1 | contig 13195 bp, 17 predicted proteins | sample 5109511 | NCBI WGS metagenome assembly VYLI01 (sample SAMN12291808, study PRJNA351875) | freshwater metagenome | isolation source: freshwater lake | place: USA: Michigan, MSU1 Lake | collected 2011-08-19
AACAGAGTAAATCTGTTAAGGCAGGTGCGGAACCCCGCAAGGGAAAGAAGCAGAAACCTAAATCGTGAGGTTTGGGAATCACCGTCCGTTTACGGCGGTGAGGATGTCAAAGATGAGTGATTTTACGGTATGATTTCCCCAATACTTAGATTATCGTGGATCGTGACCATTTGAAATCAGCTTTTTTAGCACTCTCATGGATCGAGATGGGATTGAAACCACTCTCAAATGGGAATGGATTCCCGCAGACGCTCCCGATAGTTGCGACTGGGTTCCCTGGGAGGTAATAGGAGTAAAGGAAAGTGAGGATGATTCTCGCCCTGTTAGTTGCCGTATTCGCTTTCAAAACGGTTAAAAATGGGAAATACAAGGGATATATCAGTGGAATCGCCCTAATTGGCGTTTTCTGACCTGAAGGAAGATCACTGCTCGGTTATCGGCTAAAATTAAGAACTGTAAAGAAAACAGATAAATTTTATGGCCGCTAAAGTTGAGATCTATACTTGGAGTTCCTGTCCTTTCTGTATCCGCGCTAAAGCATTACTCAAGAAAAAAGGGGTGGAGTTTACCGAATATTGTATCGATGGTGATGAAGAAGCGCGAGCCAAAATGTCCGATCGAGCCAATGGTCGTACAAGTGTACCACAAATTTTTATAAACGATCAACACATCGGGGGCTGCGATGACATCTATGCTTTAGATAGAAGTGGTGGTTTAGCTCCCCTGTTGCAGAATTAAGGATAAAAACTATTAATGAAACTAGCCTTTATTATCGATCCGATCGAGTATTTAGATCCGGGCCATGATACCAGTGTAGCTATCATGGAAGCGGCCCAATTATTAGGCCATGAAGTCTGGATGACTTCCATCACTAATCTCAGTGCGATTGCGGGAAAAGCTTGGGCAAAACTAACCAGAATTGAACTGGTTCCTGTGGAGTTAAAAGATAATCATTGGGTGGCTGTATCTCAATGGTATCAAAGACAAGAGACAGTTTTTACCTGTCTAGAAAACTTCAATTTTGTCTGGATGCGAAAAGATCCTCCCGTGACGATTGCCTATCTTTATGCCACCTATTTATTAGACCTGATCGACCCCAAAAAAACCAAAGTAATTAACTCAACTAGGGGTTTACGCCATGCCAACGAAAAGTTATATACTATTCACTTTTCTCAGGTAATGCCCGCCACAATTGTTTCCCAAGATAAAGCGACAATTAGGGAATTTGTCAACCAAAAAGGGGCGGCAGTTATGAAACCTTTAGGGGGCAAAGCAGGGGAGGGAATTTTATTTCTTAGTCCCGAAGATCGCAATCTCAATTCAATGATTGAAATTAGCACAAAATGGGGACAAGAACCGGTAATGATTCAAGATTATTTACCAGCTGCCCAAGAAGGAGATAAACGCATTATTGTCCTCAATGGTGAACCGATCGGGGCAGTTAATCGTATTCCCACCGGTTCGGAATTTCGCGGTAATATGGCCGTGGGTGGACGGGTGGCAAAAACAGAAATCACCGATCGAGAATTAGAAATCTGTGCCACTTTAGCCCCAAAATTACGAGAAGATGGCCTATATTTTGTCGGATTAGATGTGATTGGTGGCTATCTCACGGAAGTTAATGTCACCAGTCCCACCGGCATTCGCGAGATCGATCGATTAAACAATGTTAGTTTAGCTCAACAGGTAATTCAATGGCTAGAAAATTTTTGGGGAAATGGGGAGTATTTTCAGTGAACAGTAAACAGTAATCAGTGAAAAGACAGTAGGAAACTTCTATTTAGGGTTTGCTGAATAAATCTAAAAACCTTGTTGGATAATATCTTTAGGCTTTTTTGAAATCAAAAAGTGCCATTTCTTGGAGTGGTCGGGGGGAAAATTCAGGGACTTTTTCCCCCAAAATTAGGTAATTGACCCTCTGAAAACGGGTAAAACCCTACACCCTACACCCTACACCCTACACCCTACACCCCACACCCCACACCCTACCCCCACGAAAAACTTTTTCAGCAGACCCTATTTAATACTGCTCACTTAAAACTCAAATCTGATAACTGATAACTGATAACTGATAACTGATAACTGTCTCCTGTAAAAAAATGAATGCTTTATCAATACCGACGTGGATGGTTCATGTATCGAGTGTCGTAGAATGGATAGCGGCGATCTGGTTAGTGTGGACCTATGGCGACATCAGTAGCGATCGATCGTGGCGAATGTTATCTTGGGGGATGTTACCCGCTTTAATTGGGGCCATGTGTGCCTGTACATGGCATTTTTTTGATAATATCAGTGCCTTATCCTGGTTAGTCACCCTACAGGCAGCCATGACTGTCTTAGGAAATTTTACCCTCTGTGCTGCCGGTTGGTGGCTGTGGCGTTCCAGTAAAATTAGCGTTAACAATGAATAAAGAGAGTTTATTTGCCATCTCCCTGTTTCCCTATCTGGGGTTTCTTTGGTTGATCACTCGTTCGGGAAAAATGCCCCGTTTAGCCTTAATTGGCTTTTATGTGCTGTTAATCTTCGTTTTTATCACCATTCCTGCCGGTATCTACGCCAAAATCCACTATGGTCAAGAATTGGCTAACGTCGATTGGTTACACGGCAGCGCCGAACTTTTCCTCACCCTCTCCAATATTCTCGTTGTCTTAGGTTTTCGTCAGGCAATTTTAGCGAAAAAGGAAACAGAGAAAGGGGAACAGGGAACAGGGAGCAGTGAACAGTGAACAGTAAACAGTAATCAGTGAACTGACAACTCACATCTGACAACTCACATCTGATAACTGATAACTGAATTGTGATACAATCGCCCCAAAACGTCCCTGCGTCAGTCAACTATGTCCCCGATTACACCGTCCATCAGTGTCAACGAACCAAACCCGCAGGCTGCCATCCAGACTTTATCGGTAGTGGTTCCCATTTATAACGAAGTGGACAGTATCCCCCATCTCGTCGAGAGTATCGCCACGATTTTGCGTTCTTATCAAATTAACTACGAGATTATCTGTGTTGACGACGGTTCTAAGGACGGTTCCACCGAGGTTTTAACTAATTTAGCCAAAAATCGCGATGATCTCAAGGCGGTAATATTGCGACGCAACTACGGACAAACCCCCGCCATGGCTGCCGGATTTAATTATGCCACGGGACAGGTCATCGTTACCCTCGACGGCGATTTACAGAACGATCCCAATGATATACCCCTATTATTGGCCAAATTAGAGGAAGGTTATGACCTCGTGAGTGGCTGGCGCAAAAATCGCCAAGATGACCGGGTAAAACGGCTTTTACCCTCAAAAATAGCTAATTGGCTGATAGCAAAGGTAACAGGGGTCAAATTACACGACTACGGTTGTTCTTTGAAAGCCTATCGAGCCGAATTAGTCGCCGATATGAATCTCTACGGGGAATTACATCGCTTTTTACCCGCATTAGCTTTTATTGAAGGGGCAAAAATAACCGAAATTCCCGTTAATCACCACGCTAGACGGTTCGGACAGAGTAAATATGGTTTAGGTCGCACAATTTGCGTGATTATGGACTTATTTACTGTCTTTTTTATGAAAAAGTTCCTCACCCGTCCGATGCACATTTTTGGATTCTACGGACTTTTATCGATGGTAGTGGGGATTATTTTAGGCACTTATCTGACTATTCTCAAACTCGGTTTCGGACAAGAAATCGGCGATCGACCTTTGTTAATCCTGGCCGTGTTATTCTTTTTAACTGGGGTACAATTACTCTGTTTTGGTCTTTTGGCAGAAATTTTGATGCGAACTTACCATGAATCCCAAAAACGTCCTATCTACCGCGTTCGTACTGTTGTCGGGGATAGGGGATTTTTCAGTGAGCAGTGAGCAGTGAACAGTAAACAGTAATCAGTGAGCAGTAAACAGTAAACAGTAATCAGTGAGCAGTAAACAGTAATCAGTAAACAGTGAACAGTAAAAAGACAGTAGGAAGCTGCTATTTAATACTGCCCACTTAATACATACTGCACACTTAAGTAGGGAGGCACAATTATTTGTAGGATGGGTTAGCGCACTTCGTAACATGAGCGGGTGTTGGGTTTCATGCTTCAACCCAACCTACGTTCTGATAACTGATAACTGATAACTGATAACTGAAAAAAATATGACTATTTGGGAACTTGATTTTTATTCGCGGCCGGTGGTGGATGAAAATAATAAAAAAAGATGGGAATTGTTAATCTGTGAAACTCCGGCAACAATCGATCGCTCCTCCGATACACTATTTAAATATGCCAGTTATTGTCCTAATACGATGGTTAATTCCCAATGGTTAGGAGAAGCAATTACTGCAGCTATCAAGGAAGCGGGGGTAACTCCCAAAAAAATTCGCTTTTTCCGTCGTCAGATGAATAACATGATTAGCAAAGCTTGCGAGGATATCGGTATTCCCGGTTCCCCTAGTCGTCGCACTCATGCTTTAACTAGATGGATAGAAGAAAGAATGGTTAATTTCTACCCTCAAGAAGTTGGTTATGATCAAAATTTAACTAAAACCGCTTCCGTGAATTATCCTCCTTTAAATGCGGTTCCCCTTCCCGATGCTGTCCGGGGAGATAAGGCAGATAAATGGGCTTTTGTCACGCTAGAATTGTCTTCTTTTAATGATATAAAAGATTGGGATATTAGCTTCGGAGAAAATTTGCCTATACTAGGGATGGGATTAGATGAAAATCTCAAAATACCCGGTTTAGTTATTTTTTCTCCCCGCGCTTTACCCTTAGCTGGTTGGATGTCAGGGTTAGAAATGGCCTATTTAAAGTTAGAAACTGGTTCTCGTCCTCTGCTACGTTTAGAAACAGGTGCTAGTGATAGCTGGATTCTCGTCAACGTCACTAATGCCGAGACTTTAAACGAAGCCAAAAACTTTGAAGAAGCTAAACAAAAAGCGAATAATCTGCATTTTTTAGCTATTCAATCTAACCCTGAATCGGAATCCTTCGCCGGTTTTTGGCTATTACAAGAAGGCTATCAAGAGTAAAGTTTAGTCAAGGTGGGTTTTCAATCCACCGCTAGACAATTAACTTAAAAACATTGTCTGGTCCAACTACCGTGTAACCCGTAGGGAATATGATGTTTAAGATGGATAACCCCAAGGGAATTAGTGATATCTTTAGCATCTAAGATTACCACATTCGATCGATGATTGGCCGCATCGTAAGTAACTACCAATAACCAACCATCATCTTCAGCAATTCCATCGGGTTTAGGCACAAAAATTGGTTCACCCGCAAATCCCTGGGGAGCAAAAGAATGTAATTGTTTTTCTCCCGTTAATAAGTCCAGTTTTAAGATTGCTTGCAAAGGAGCATTACCAGTGGCATGATGAGTGGCAGCGATGTATAAATAACGGTAATCTCGACCAACTTTTGCAGGATTAATGCTGGGAAACTCACAACAATGCTCTAGAATACATTCTCTTGTAACGGTATTTTCTGATAAATTTAGTGTAAATCGCCACAGATGTCCGGGAGCTAAACTATCAAAATCTACCGATTGAAAATTGCTATTTGAATCCAGTTGTGGTAAGGATTGATAACAAATAGAATCGATATAAATTTTCTCCCCTTGTTCAAAAGCATTGCTATGATGGAACACAAAACCTGATGGAGTTTCTAAAACTTTCACTTCTCTTTTGTTAGGATCCCGGGGGATAATAATAATCTTAGTTAACTTGTCCGGTTGATTGATGACGCATTCTCCCGCACCTTTTAACCCAAAAAGAAAGGGAAAAGGATTATAACTAACCGGGTTTTGGAAAAAGATAGCGTAGTGGGGAGTAATAACAAAATCGTGGATAAAACAGAAGCCCGGTATACTGTGGGTATGACGACGTAATAACTTACCCGTGGGACTAATTTCGTAGAGAGTAATGGAACTCGACAACCCCGTTTTAATGGCAAAATTTACCAGACAAGGTTGATGATTATCGAAGATACAAGCGGGATCGATGCGAGGATGAGCTGCAAAAGAATCGCCTTTTTCTAAGATACCATCGAGATAGTCTAAACTAATAGTATCAAGGGTTTTAGCATCGAGGCGATGGGGTTCGGCCGCTTCCCAAAGTGCCAGTAATTTATTACCCCAGTAGATAACATTAGTATTAGCAATATTTTTCAGACGCAAATCAAAAGCATTGCCGAAAATTCCCCCCGGTTTTTTCGTGCCGAAAACTCCGCGATAAAGGGGTTTTCCCGCTTTCTGTTCCTGGAGATAACCCTCAGTTTTAACAAAACGATTACGATAATGTACGCGCCCATGATTGAAGCTAATCGCACTGATCATACCATCCCCATCGAAGGGATGAGCGATCGCAGTGCCAGCGATATCGAGTAAACCGGGGCCGTTTTTAAAGACTGTACCCTGTAAATCGGGGGGAATTTGCCCCTCGATGTCTTCTACCTCGTAATCGTACTCGTTAGGTTGGGATTGATAGCCTTTTTGCCAATCCTGACGATTATAGGATTTTTCGCCAATTGTCGGAGTTAATACCATAGTAGTTTTACGTTTGTATTTACTTTTCTTAACATAACTTAAAACTACCAGAGCTAAAAAGAAGGGGGTGGCGAATCATTTTTCCAGCTATTCACCCCCTCCTTGTCGTCATGTTATTTAACAAACAACATTTCTTGATAGGTAGGTAGAGGCCAGAAATTGTCGGCCACTTCCCCTTCCAGTGTGTCAGCATATTCGCGCACCTTATCCATCAAGAGACGGATCGTTTGAGCGGAATACTGCATATGTTCCTCGATCGAGGCAAAATCCTGTTTAGCTATGGCCGCACTCAGTTTGCTAACGCCATCCATCAGTAATTTAATTAGATTCGAGACAGTTTGGGCGCTTTCCTTATCGATCTCGATACCGATCGCCGCCGCATTAGCGATCGCCAATGACAATTCCGACAAGTAGCGAACGGCAGCGGGATAAATAATCGTTTTAGCCATACTTACCACCAGTTTCGCCTCCACCTCGATGGCCAGTAAATACTGTTCCGCATAGACATCAAAACGACTTTCCAGTTCAACGGGAGTAAACACACCCATGCGGGTAAACAGTTCTTCGATATAATCGGCCTTCAGCACGGGTAAAGCATCGGCAGTGGTGCGGAGATTAGCTAAACCGCGCTCTTCTACCGCCATTTTGTGCCATTCCGGGGAATATCCGTTACCTCCGAAGATCACATTTCTGTGTTTGTCCATGATCTCCTTGAGAACACCCTGGGCAGCAGTCTTGAGGTCTTCCCCTGCTTTCATCCGGCTTTCTAAGTTATCCGCCACCCAAGTCAGGGAATCCGCTAGAATCGTGTTCATCGCCACCAGCGGCCCGGAAACTGACTGATTAGAACCCACGGCGCGGAATTCAAAGCGATTGCCCGTAAAAGCAAAGGGAGAGGTACGATTGCGATCGCCTGGATCCTTGGGAAATACCGGCAGGGTATCGACACCCAGATCCATCAACCCTGGGGCATCAGAACCCCCAATTTGTCCTTGGCTAATTTGGTCGAATACCTTTTCTAACTGGCTGCCCAAATATACCGAAATAATGGCGGGAGGAGCTTCATTTGCCCCCAAACGGTGATCATTGCTGGCGGTAGCCACCACTGCGCGTAAAAGCGGCCCGTACTTGTGAACACCACGAATAACCGCCCCACAGAATAACAAAAACTGCATATTAGCGTGGGGAGTATCGCCCGGATCCAGCAGATTGCCCTGGGTAGCGTTGCCGACAGACCAGTTAACGTGTTTTCCCGAACCATTAATCCCTGCAAAGGGTTTTTCGTGCAGTAGGCAAACAAAACCGTGTTTTTTAGCCGTACTTTTCAGCAAAGTCATAATTAACTGCTGATGGTCACTGGCCACGTTAGCAGCCTCGAAAAAGGGGGCAATCTCGAACTGTCCGGGAGCGACTTCATTATGGCGGGTTTTGGCCGGAATGCCGAGGCGATACATTCTTTCCTCGACTTCCTGCATAAACACCTGAACCCGTTCGGGAATCGCGCCAAAATAATGATCGTCGAACTGTTGACCCTTAGCGGCGGGTTTACCAAATAGGGTGCGACCGGTGAGCAGTAAATCGGGGCGACTATGGGCAAAATGAGCATCTACGAGGAAATATTCCTGTTCAGCACCGCAGCTGGAGTTAACGGGGGCGACTTCCGTATGTCCTAAGAGCTTCAGCACCCTGGTGGCGGCTTTACTCATCGATGAAATCGAGCGTAAAAGCGGCGTTTTTTTGTCGAGGGCCTCTCCTGTCCAAGAGATGAACACCGTGGGGATACACAGGGTTACACCATTATCCGTCTCCATGACGTAGGCTGGACTGGTGACATCCCAAGCGGTGTAACCCCGCGCTTCAAAGGTGGAGCGAAGTCCGCCGTTAGGAAAGGAGGAGCCGTCCGGTTCACCCTGTACTAAGACTTTGCCCGTAAATTCTGTGATCACCGAACCGTCGCTCTGCACGGAGATAAAACCATCATGTTTTTCGGCGGTGGCGTTAGTCATCGGATAGAAGACGTGAGCATAGTACAGCGCCCCTTTGGACGTGGCCCAATCTTTCATCGCAGCCGCTACCGCACCGGCGATGGAAACGTCTAATTTTCCACCGGTTAAAATCGTGTTTTTGACCGATTTGAATACGTCTTTCGGCAGACTGGCCTGCATTTTGCTCAGGGTAAAAACATCGGTTGCCCAGAGGGCCTCTAAACGTTGCGGAATTTTGCTCGGTAGGGGTTTACGGTCTGTGACTTGAGAGATAGCTTGAACACGCGTTCCATAACTCATAAGTATTTTTCCTATTGTGTTGTGTCGTGGATGAATGGTTACTTTACTTAGGCGATGACAAGTTTCCTCCTAACTTTGATGTTGAATTTCGGTCAGAGGCTATTCTCCGCTTAATAATTTCGATCCCACGGCACAAGCTTCTGTGCGGTTTTTATCTGCTTGCGCCCGCCTCTTTCCCGATCAATTAGCAACACCAGCCTTCATCTTAAGAACAGATAATCCAGAGATTTGTATCAAACATTACAAATATTTCAAACCCTATCTTCCACAAGCGATCGCACCTCTCTACAGAAAACGGGTTTCTGGATAAAACCACAAATAATCAATAAATATTTAGGGAAAGTAGCGATAAAATTAACGTCGGTGTAGGAGCCGCATTACCTCAATGTTATTATCAACAACTGCTATTCCTAATCGATATTCACCAAGGCGTATTCGGTAGCGATTGGTAGCTCCCTTCATTGGCTTGACATTACCAATATCCTGCAATGACTTGGCATTGGGTAAATCTCTAAAAGCAAGCTGTAAAATTTGTTCATAAACAGGCTGGTTTTTCAATGCCTTCAAATCTTTGAGAAATCTTTTTCGATATTGAACCTTCAAGGTAAATCTATTCTTCTAAATAAGCCAGTGCCTCTTCGATAGCTAATAGTGGACTCTGCTGTGCCTCATCCATGGCTTGGTTAAGGCAGTAGTCTTCTATTGCTTCAGTGAACTCTTCACAAGACATATCTTCTTGGGGAAATACTTGTCTCCATAGTTCAATCGGAATAACAACGGCTTTGGTTTGTCCGTTTTGGTCAGTTAGGTATTCTATTGAAAGCCGATATTTGACAAAATCGGGGGGGGTGAAAAAATATTGGGGAAATTTGCCCAAAATTGCTGATGAATACTACAACTACCTTCAAATCTCTCTCTCTGGCTGGTGTTGTCTTCGCCAGCACAGTTAGCGCGATCGCTAGTTTGACCGTCCTCCCCGCCAGTGCCGTCAGCTTTACCGGAACTGGTGCTGGTTTCAACATCCCCGATAACAACGCCACAGGTGCTTCCAGCACTATTACCGTTCCCACCAGTTCCAACTTCCTGATTACCGACATCACCGTCACCCTCGATAGCCTAACCCACACCTGGATAGGTGATCTGATCGCCAATCTCACCTACGTCCCAACCAACACAACAGTATCTCTGTTCAACCGCATCGGGCGGGTTAGTTCTGGGACCGGTGACTCCAGCAACTTCGGCGGTAACTACAGCTTTAACGATGCCTTTACCGGCAACATCTGGACGGTAGCGGCTTCGGGAGGTGATTCTTTTGTCATCCCCTCCGGTAACTACTTCCCCACCGGTGCCAATAGCACCACCCTCGTTCCCATGCTCACTTCCCTGAGCGGGGAACTGTCCAGCGGCACTTGGCGGCTGACGATTTCGGACAATGCAGCGGATGATACTGGCGCTCTCGGCAGTTGGGCGCTGAACTTGCAGGGGACTCCTATTCCTGAATCAAGTTCTGTCTTAGGTTTGTTGGCCTTAGGCTTACTGGGGGCGGGAGCGGCACTTAAGCGCCATTTGAACTGAGAAAAGCGGCATTTAAGCGCCATTTGAACTGAGAAAAAGGGTTTCTCAAAGAAACCCTTTTTCTGAATTTCTCGTGATCCTTGGGGATTGCTAACTCGCGCTAGACTAGATTGAGTAGATTGGGAGATGTGGTAGTCTGGGAAGTATGGCAAAATTATCGCCAGAGTCAAAACAACTGATCATCAATCTGAAAAATAGGCTATTAGACATTGTTGACGAATCTAAAGCTGTAGAATTTGCCATCTTAAACCGTTTTGGTGAAACAGCAGAAACCCTAGACAGTTTAGAGCAACTCACAGAAATTGCCCTCCAAGCAGAATCTCGGTTTTCTCAGCTATCAAACTTAGAAATTCGTGCCGCTCAATCCCAACCGATGATTTCTCCTGATTTGCTAAGATTTATAGAAGAAGTCATTAAGACAACCCAAGTGCGGATTCCTGCCTTGATGCGTAGTGTCGAAGAAGTTAAACTTGAATGGAGTTAAATATGGATTTTGTTCCTCAGCTTCCCCGGGATTCTGATCAACTTAAGCAAACTTTGGCAAAAGCACACCGCAATTGTCAAGAGATGGAATTAGTTGGATTACAATTAGAAGAAGCGATTAGTCGCTTAGAAGCGGAAAATCGTCAAAGACGAAGACAGCAGCTAGAAAACCTAGAAAACGGGTTTCTTTGAGAAACCCGTTTTCTGGAGAAAAATGCCAAAATTATCGCTAGGGTCAAAACAACTGATCATCAAATCAACAATCTTCGAGATAATCACTGAGCTTTATTCCTGTCAATGATGCTAACAAAATATCTAAAACAAGCAATGGCACTGGCAACTTATGAAGTTCTAGAAGACGGAACTTTTTATGGAGAAATTTCGGGATTTGAGGGAGTATATGCTAATGAAACAACTCTCGAAGCTACTAAGGAACAGTTACAGGAAGTTTTGGAAGGCTGGCTTATTTTAGGACTGCGCTTACAGCATCAGTTACCGATTGTTGACGGTATCAATCTAACCCCTCAACAAAAAATCGCCTGATGCCACCTTTTGCCCCCATCAAAAGGAATGGGAAAAATTACGTTAAACAATTCTGTCTTGGAAAAGTTAAAAACTGTTCTTAATTGAGCAAGATGAAGATAGCATTTAGAATTTGCCATAGAAAAAGGGTTTCTCAAAGAAACCCTTTTTCTGGACTGTCAATCTCTTGTCTCGATTAATTCGGGGACAAGTTCAGGAATAAAACCCGGTTCAGCTAAAGAACCAGTAACATGATGTTCAAAGACTTCTGCGGGGGGAAAAGTTTTCTTGACTTCCTGAGATTGCGGATCCGTAGAAGGTAGCCATTTAATTAGGGGTAAAGGTAGGAGAGTGGAGAGATTAGTAATCACTACCAATAACCAAAGGTTATCAAAATTAGTTTCGGTGACTCCCAACCAATGGGTTAATAAAGCGCCGATTTCTTGGGAAACTAATCCTGACATATTCCAGATAGACATTAATAAAGCGAACAGAGATGCTTCAATGCCCACGGGACAAAGACGGGCCGATAAAATTAAGACGGGTAAAAAGGCAATTTGTCCCATGACGGTGAGGATGAGACTATCCCCCAAACTAAACCAATGATCGTCAATACCGAGCGCTCGATTAGTATGGGTAACTAAGAGTAGGGTAGTCATTCCTAAAACCGCAGACATCACCGTACTCCAACCCAAAATTAGACGAAAGGAAATCGCTTTTAAAAACCGTTGATATACCCAGATACCCAGTATCGAGGCTAAACTGGTGACTAAGCGCACTCGTCCTAAAAATTCCGGTTCAAATCCTAACTCGTTGGTGGTGAAGTAGAAAAAGGCAGAATCGGCGCTAGGAGTAGCCTGCCAGAGGAAAATAAAGGCAGTGGGTAGTAAAATTGATTTTTGTCTAATTGCTGACCATAATTGTCCTATTTGCTCCTTGACTTTCGGCGTAGATTGTGCATCATCATTATTCTTGACTTTTTCCTCTGTAATTAAAAACGCCATAGCTGAGGCAATCAGGGGAAAAATAGCCGTGAGAGCGAAGACAGGACGAGTACCGAGGTGTGCCAGTAACCAACCGCCGAGATAAGCCGTAATTAAGCCGCCTAGCGCCGATATTCCCCAAGTTAAGGACTGTAGAGAACCGGATTGAGTTAAAGACTCTTTGCGCGCTCTTTCTACCACCAAAGAATCGACGATGACATCACTAATGGTGACAGAAAGGGAACCAAGCAGGATCGCCGCCGTCGCTTGCCAAGCATTCTCCACCACAGTGGCTAGGGCCAACCAAGCTAAAACCCCGAGAATTCCCGATAAAATTAGGTAGGGGCGACGACGATAGCCAAAAATAGGCAACCCATCCGAAAGAAAGCCAAAAGCTGGTTTAATCACCCAAGGAATCGCCGCCACTCCGATTAATGCCCCCATCTGGGAGGGACTCAAGGCCAAATCGTCTTTTAAAAAAAAGCTAACCGCTAATCGGGAGAGTCCGAGAATGCCCTGCACGAAATAAACCCCTAAAATGCCAATTAATTCGGGATTAGGGTCATTTCCGAACAAGATACTCTCTTTAAGGAATTTTTTCCCGCGATCGATGCCAAGGCGATTAATAAGCATGAAGTTTCATAAATATTTGTTACTGTCTCTATGATAATTGATCGCTCGATCGGTGCGTTAGCTGTTAGGGTAACTTTTGACATCCTCGCCGCCGTAAAACGGACGGCGATTCCTCACCACGCCACCTTTTTAGAATGGTCGCTGAATGGGGTTGACGCTTCACGGGATGCTGCTTCTTTAACAGAAGTC
>VYLI01000098.1_pt1 | contig 12878 bp, 13 predicted proteins | sample 5109511 | NCBI WGS metagenome assembly VYLI01 (sample SAMN12291808, study PRJNA351875) | freshwater metagenome | isolation source: freshwater lake | place: USA: Michigan, MSU1 Lake | collected 2011-08-19
AATCCCGCCATCCTGTCCAACATGGCCATGGTGCGGCTGAGCGCCGGGGACCTGGACATGGCCGAGACCCTGCTGCGTCGCGCCGTGGCCCATCCCGAGGCCGGGCTGCAGATCCGCCAGAACCTGGCCCTGGTGCTGGGATTGAAGGGCGATCTGCCCGAGGCCGAGCGCATGCTGCGCCGGGACCTGCCGCCCGAGATGGCCGATGCCAACCTGGCCTGGATCCGCGACCGTGCCGGCGCGGCCTCCGTGCCCGGCGGCAGCCGCACCTGGGGCTCGCTGCAGTAGAGCCGCCCACTCCCGCGAGACGGGGGCAGCGCCTATGTTGGACGGATGATCGACGACATCTACAGCGCCGCTGTCCTGCGCCTGGCCGCGGACCTGCCGCATGCCGGGCGGCTGGATCTTCCGCACGGGACGGGCGAGCGGGTCGCCAAACTGTGCGGATCGCGCGCCGTCGTGGACGTCAGGATCGGCCGCGGGGGCGAGGTGCTGGAGTTCGCCCAGGACGTGAAGGCCTGTGCCCTGGGACAGGCCGCCGCGGCCGTGGTCGGGGCCCATGCCGTGGGGACCGACCTGACCGAGGTCCGCGCCGCCCGCGACGGCATGGCCGACATGCTGAAGCGCGGCGGGGACGGTCCGGTCGGGCGGTTCGAAGGCCTTCGCCTGCTCAAGCCGGTGGCGACCTATCCCGCCCGGCACGCCTCCTCGATGGTGGCGATCGAGGCGCTGGCCGAGGCGATCGAGGCCGCCATGTCGCGGTTTCCGACCGATGGCGGGCCCCCGGGGCGCGAGAACGTCGATGACCGAACGCCCGGCGCCGGTCAGGTCTAGCCCTCGGTTCCCGCATCAGGGATAAGCGCGGCGACATGTCCCCCGGCGAAACCCTCTATGCGCGCGGCGTGCGCCTGGCCCATCGCGGGTACAAGCTGACGCTGAGCCCCCTGCTGGGGCAGCAGTGCCGGTTCCTGCCGACCTGCTCCGACTACGCCCGCGACGCCCTGATCGAACATGGGCCGGTGCGCGGGGGTTGGCTCGGCCTCAAACGCCTCTGTAAATGCCACCCCTTCGGAAGCTCGGGCTATGACCCGGTTCCGCCCCGAGAAGCAGACTGACCATGATCGACCTTCAATTCCCCGACGGCGCCGTGCGACAGTATCCGGCCGGCTCGACCGGCCGCGATGTGGCCGCCTCCATCTCGCCGTCACTGGCCAAGCGCGCCGTTCTGGCCGAGCTGAACGGCGAGCAGCGCGACATGGACCGGGTGCTGGAGACCGGCGGGGCGTTCCGGCTGATCATGCGCGACGACCCGGAGGCGCTGTACACCATCCGCCACGACACGGCCCATGTGCTGGCCGAGGCGGTGCAGACCCTGTTCCCGGGCACCCAGGTGACGATCGGCCCGGCCATCGAGGACGGCTTCTACTACGACTTCTACCGCGAGACGCCCTTCTCGACCGACGACTTCGCCGCCATCGAGAAGGAAATGGCCCGGATCGTCGACCGTGACGCGAAGTTCGAGCGCGAAGTGTGGGAACGCGATGAGGCGATCCGGTTCTTCGAGGCTCGCGGCGAGAAGTTCAAGGCCGAGCTGATCCGCGACCTGCCGGGCACCGAGACCATCACCCTGTACAAACAGGGCGAGTGGATCGACCTGTGCCGGGGCCCGCACTTCCCCTCCACGCGCCATGTCGGCAAGGCCTTCAAGCTGACCAAACTGGCCGGGGCCTACTGGCGGGGGGACAGCAATCGCGAGCAGCTGCAGCGCATCTATGGCACCGCCTGGGCCACGAAGGAGGATCTCGAGGCCTATCTGACCCGGCTGGAGGAGGCCGAGAAGCGCGACCACCGCAAGCTGGGCCGCGCCATGGAGCTCTTCCACATGCAGGAAGAGGGCCGGGGCATGGTGTTCTGGCACCCGAAGGGCTGGGTTCTGTGGCAGGTCATCGAGGCCTATATGCGCCGCCGCCTGGATGCAGCGGGCTATGTCGAGGTCAAAACGCCCCAGGTTCTGGATCGCAAATTCTGGGAGGCCTCAGGCCACTGGGAGAAATACCGGCCCAACATGTTTGTCTGCGAGACGGTCGAGGGCGAGACCCTCAGCCTAAAGCCGATGAACTGCCCCGGCCACGTGCAGATCTTCGGCGTCGGCCAGCGGTCGTATCGCGAACTGCCGCTGCGCATGGCCGAGTTCGGGGCCTGTCACCGCTATGAGCCCTCGGGGGCCCTGCACGGCCTGATGCGGGTGCGCGGCTTCACCCAGGACGACGCCCACATCTTCTGCCGCGAGGACCAGATCGTCGAGGAGACGGCCCGGTTCATCGAACTGGCCAAGTCGGTCCATGCCGACCTCGGCATGGAGACCGCCTACATCAACCTGGCCACGCGGCCCGAGGTCCGCGCCGGGTCCGACGCCTTCTGGGACAAGGCCGAGGCCCAGATGGCCGAGGCGGCGCGTGCCGCCGGGGTCGAGCCCGTGATCGCCGAGGGCGACGGCGCCTTCTATGCGCCCAAGCTGGACTTTGTGGTCAAGGACGCCATCGGCCGGGAGTGGACCTGCGGCACGATCCAGCTGGACTATGTCCTGCCCGACCGTCTGGGGGCGGAGTATACGGGCGAGGACGGCCAGAAACACCGGCCCGTGATGCTGCACAGGGCGATCCTCGGCTCCTTCGAGCGCTTCATCGGCATCATGATCGAGAACTATGCCGGGGCCTTCCCCCTGTGGCTGGCGCCGGTCCAGGCCGTGGTGGCCACCATCACCTCGGACGCCGACGGCTATGCCCAGGAGGTGGCGGCGAAGTTCAAGGCGGCGGGCCTGCGCGTCGAGATCGATCTGAGGAACGAAAAGGTCGGCTACAAGGTGCGCGAACACTCGGTGGCCAAGGTGCCGGTGATCGCCGTCGTGGGCCGCAACGAGGCCGAGGCCGGCCAGGTGGCGATCCGCCGGCTGGGGTCACAGGCCCAGACCGTGGTGTCCGTCGAAGAGGCCATCCGCCTGCTGACCGAAGAGGCGACGCCGCCCGACCTGCGACACTAGCCGCGGTCGGCCTGGCCCTGGCCGACACGTCCGGGGGGCACGGCCCGGGGCAGAGGAAGGCGGAGGCGTTACCTCCCGTCCCCGGGGATCAGTCGACGTGGGCGGCGGGATTCGTCCCGTCGCCGGCATCGGGCCCGGGGGCGGTCGCCGGTGGGCCGGCACGCGTTTCGCCCACGCGCTTGAGGATCAGATGACCCAGCAGAAGCGTCGCGCCGCCCCATGAGAGCAGCGTCAGCAGCGCCAGCGCGTCGTTGACGCTGACGCCCAGCCACAGCCGCTTGAAGTGCAGAAGCCATTGGAACACCGACAGGACGTCGGTCACGATCCACGCCAGCACAACGGCCTTCTGCCCCGCGAGGTGGCGCCGGGCCACGGGGTCGGAGGTCTTCAGCTCGGCGGCGAAGATCGACCACACCACGCCCACCACGGCGACCACGCCGATCAGGGACAGCCCGGGCTCCACGGCCGCAACCTGACCCGGAAACCAGTTGGCCAGCAGCGCCGTCGCCGCGGCGAGCGCCAGGACCGCATAGTGGATGTCGATACGGGTCATGGCGCGCACCCGGTCAGCGGACGGGCCACCTCCGGTATGCCCGCCGCCGCGTCATATCTGGCCTCGATCGCCGCCAGTTCGCCGCGGCCCCCGGCGGCGACAAGCCCCTTGTCGAAGGCGGCGCGCAGGGCGTCGGTGCGAAAGACCATGCGATAGGCCGTCGGGCAAAAGGCGGGATCGAAACGCAGTCGGGCCGCCTCCGCCTCATAGCGGGGTCCGAGGACCTGGCGGCTGTAGGCATCGACGATCAGACGGTCGGCGATCACCACGTCGACGAAGCCACGCGCCAGCATGACGGAGTGGACGTACTGGTCGTCATATTCCGCATACGAACGGAATGTCGGGATCGCCGCCTGCAGGCCGGGCAGAACGAGCGCCGCCCCGGCGAAGGCGACCACGCGCCGGTCGCGCAGGGCCGCCACAGGTTGGGGCCCCAGGCCGTCCGGAAAGTCCCCGGCGCGATAGATGATGCCGTTGCGGTAACGGATGTAGGGCTGCGACGCGAAACCCTTGAGCTGCATGTTCAGGGGTGTTGTGGCCGCCGCATGCAGGCGCTCGTCCCGCTTGAAGACCTCCCAGTGGCGCGAGAAGGGCGCAACGTGGAACTCGATCCCGCCGGGGCCGTGCTCGTCGCGCAGGGCCGCGCGGATGATCTCGGCTTCCCGGCCTCCGCCGGTCCAGTCCATGTGGGGCGGCACCTCGCCCGCGGAGATGCGCAACACGCCCGCCGGCGACGACTGGGGCCGGACGCTGGAGAAGCCGACCGCCACCAGGGCCGCCACGGCGAGGGCCAGAAGCAGCTGAGGCAGGCGACGCAGCAGGGCCCGGGCCTTCATGGCCGCCCCCCGGGGGCAGGCTCGCCCGCGGGCCTCGCCTCCCACTCCACCTCGTCGAAGAACAGATAGTCCCGACCCGTGGTGAACAGGTCGATGCCGCTGTTCAACAGGAAGATTCCCAGCGCCCACAGCAGGGCGGGATCGGTCGCGCCAATGCCCAGCCGGGCCAGGCCCTCGACCAGGCCTTCGAAGATCACCGCGAACTGATGCGCCGACCCCGGCGACGGGTTCAACATGTTCGCGCCGATCTCGTAGGACTGGGCCGCGCATTGTCCGAGCTCGGACCGGCACGCCCCGAGGACGGCAAAGGGCGCCGTCGCGACCAGGGCCGAGGCCAGATTGTTCATCCACCAGACGCTGCCGGTCGACACCGTCCCGTCGTCGTCGATGCCCGCCTTGCGTTCGATGCGCGCCTCCTGGCGCTTGATCAGGCTGATCCACCCGGCGTTGATCAGCAGCAGGCAGGCCTGCATGGTCAGGAAGCCGGTGAACATCGACCCGCTGACCGGGATGCTGGAGGACGCAAGGAAGGCGATGTATTCGAACTCGTCGCAGATCATGAAGAACAGCGCCCCGTGCACGAAGATCATGATCAGGTGCAGGGCGACGCTGAAGCTGGACAGGTCGATCTTGCGGCCGCCGCCATCCGGGTGAAGCGCCGCCTCGCCCTTGGCCGCGACATGGACCAGTTCCACCAGGTTGCGGGGCACCCAGAAGAACCGCAGGCCCAGCAGCAGGATGTTGACCAGCATCAGGCCGATCACCAGGGCGCGACCGTCTATGGTGGCACCGTCGCCGAGGATCACGTCGTTGAGGAAGGTCTTCGAGCCGATGAAGACATCGGTCAGACCAAGGGCCATGGCGAAGGCATAGACCGACTGGATCACGTCCAGTCCCCGGGCCGTCCGCTTCGGCCGCGCATGGAGCGGTCCGCTCCCGGTCACCGCCGCCCTCCCTTGCGACTTCATCCAGAGGCCGATGTTAGGGTCGGGCGTTGGATTTGTAACGGTGATTGTGGGATTGACCGCGGCCGCGGTCGACGGACGGCCGGCGGGGGGATGAGGACCTGATGCGGATCACGGTGTTTCTGGGGTCGAAGGACGGCGTCGGGCCAGGCTATCTGGCGGCGGCGCGCGACTTCGGCACGGCGATCGCGCGGGCGGGCGCGGGCCTGGTCTATGGCGGCGCCGGGATCGGCCTGATGAGCGCGGTGGCCGATGCGGCGCTTGAGGCGGGCGGCGAGGTGATCGGCGTCATGCCGAGCGGCCTGGTGCGGCGCGAGGGCCTGCGCACCGATCTGACCGCCATGCATGTGGTCGAGACCATCCATGAACGGAAGGCGCTCATGGCCGAGCTGGGCGACGCCTTCGTCAGCCTGCCCGGGGGGCTGGGCACGATGGAGGAGCTGTTCGAGATCTGGACCTGGGCCCAGCTGGGCTTTCACGCCAAGCCGGTCGCCCTGCTTAACGTCCAGGGCTTCTTCGATCCCCTGACCGACTTCATCGAACATGCCACCCGTCAGGGGTTCCTGACGGAGGCCGACCGCGACCTGCTCCACGTCGACGCCGATCCGGAGCGCCTGCTCGCCTGGGTGCGGACCGAGGCGGAGCGGCGGCGCGACCTGCCCGAGGACCTGTCGCGCACCTGATCCCCGCCCGGTGCGTCAGCCGCGGGCGAACATCGTGGAAAACTTGCCGTCGACCAGGCCGCCGATGCCGAAGGTCAGGACCTGTCCGGAGGCAAAGGTCACCTCATAGAGTTCCAGCCGCTCGGACCCCTCGCCCTCCGCGCTGATGAAGGCCATGGACTCGACCGGCCCGAGGGACGAGATGGCCGGAGCCATCTGGGACGCCTGTTCCTCGCAGGCGGCGAGCAGTTCCGAGGCCATGATCTCGGCCGGGCATACCCCCTGGGCCGCGTCGACGATCACCCGCGCGAGGGTTGCGCGATACTGGCCGTCCGTGGCCGGATCCTGGGCGTGGGCGGCACCGGCCATGAAGGCGGCGGCGGCGAGGGCGGCGAGGGCAGTAGGCAGGCGCATGGGAGGGCTCCATCTGTTTGACCCAAACATGCGGCCGGCTGGCCCCCGGCTCAAGTGAAAGCGCGGTAATGCCTTTCCTGCACGGGCCGTGAGACGCGGCACTCACGCACTGACGCCCCGCTTCCGCCCCGCGCGCTCAAACAGCCAGACGCCGCGCGTCGAGCGGCAGCGCCCCTAGATATGAATCGCGTGGCCGAGCGCCCGCAGCGACGCCTCGTGGAAGGCCTCGCCGAGCGTCGGGTGGACGTGGATCACACCGGCGACGTCTTCCAGAACCGCGCCCATCTCCAGCATCTGGGCGAAGCTGTTGGACATTTCGGCGACGTGCTGGCCGACGGCCTGGACGCCGAGCAGGCGGTGGTCGGACTTCGAGGCGATGACGCGCACGAAGCCGCCGTCCTCGCCCGCCTCGATGGCCAGGGCCCGGCCGATGGCGGCCAGGGGGAAGACGGCGGTGATGACATCGTCGCGGCCCTCGACATCCAGCGGGCCGAGGCCGGCGGAGACGATCTCGGGCTCGGTGAAACAGACGGCGGCGATGGTGACGGGGTTAAACACGCGATTGTGGCCCGCGATGATCTCGGCCACGACCTCGCCCTGGGCCGAGCCCTTGTGGGCCAGCATGGGTTCGCCGGTCAGGTCGCCGACGGCCCAGACATTCTTCATCGAAGTGGCGCAGCGGTCGTCGATCTTTACGAACGGCCCGGCCATGGCCACGCCCACATTCTCCAGGCCCCAGCCCTGGGTGCGCGGCTTGCGGCCGACGGTGACGAGGACCTTGTCGGCCTTGAGCTTGAGGGCTGTGCCGTCCTTGGTGGTGATGTTCAGCTGGCCGTTCTCGAACGACCCGGCCCTGGCGCCGAGGTGCAGTTCGACGCCGTGCTTTTCAAGCCATCTGGCGACCGGATCGGTCAGGGCCTTGTCGTAGAGCGGCAGCAGGCGGTCGGCCATTTCGACGATGGCGACCTCGGCCCCCAGTTTGCGGAAGGCGATGCCGAGCTCCAGCCCGATATAGCCGCCGCCGACGACGACCAGCTTGCCGGGGACCTTGTCCAGCGACAGGGCCTCGGTCGAGGAGATGACGTCGCCGCCGAAGGGCAGGAAGGGTAGTTCGACCGGCTCGGAGCCGGTGGCGAGGATGACGTGTTCGGCGCTGATCGTGATGTCACCGTCGGCGGTCTTGACCGTGCAGGTCTTGGCGTCGGTGAAGTGGGCCCAGCCCTTGATGACCTTGACCTTCGACTTCTTGAGCAGGGCGGCGACGCCGGCGTTCAGCTTCTTGACGATGCCGTCCTTCCACGCCGTGGTCTGGGCCAGGTCGATGGCGGGCTTGCTGGCCGTGATGCCGAGCGTGCCGCCGGCGGCGGCCTTGCTGACCGTCTCGAATTTCGAGGCGGCGTGGATGATGGCCTTGGACGGAATGCAGCCGACGTTCAGGCAGGTCCCGCCGAGGCCGTCGCCACCGTCGACCAACACGGTGTCGAGGCCCAGCTGGCCGCAACGGATGCCGGCGACATAGCCGCCGGTGCCGGCACCGATGATGAGGACCTTGGTTTTGATGGTTTCTGCCATGGTCTCAGTTCATCCAGAGGGTCGCGGGATGCTCCAGCAGGCCCTTGATGCGTTGGACGAAGACGGCCGCGTCATGGCCGTCGACGATGCGGTGGTCGAAGCTGGAGGACAGGTTCATCATCTTGCGCACGACCATCTGGCCATCCTTGACCACCACCCGTTCGGCGATCTTGTTGGGGCCGACGATGGCGACCTCGGGGTAGTTGATGATGGGCGTATGGACCACGCCGCCCAAGGTGCCCAGCGAGGTGATGGTGATGGTCGAGCCGGTCAGTTCGTCGCGCTTGGCCGAGCCGTCCTTGGCCGCGCCCGAGACGCGGGCGATCTCCAGCGCTGTGGCCCACGGGTCGAGGGATTCGGCGTGGCGGACCACCGGGACCATCAGGCCGTTGGGCGTCTGGGCGGCGATGCCGAGGTGGACGGCGGCGTGGGTGGTCAGGACGCCGGCCTCGTCGTCGTAGTGGGAGTTGATGGTCGGCTGGTCGCGCAGGGCCACGACGATGGCGCGGGCGATGAAGGGCAGGACGTTCAGCTTTGCCTTGCCCGTCTTCTTCGCCTCGGCGTTCAGATGGGCCCGCAGTTCCTCCAGTGCCGTGACGTCGATCTCCTCGACATAGGTGATGTGGGGGATGCGGCGGACGCTCTCGGCCATCTTTTCCGCGATCTTGCGGCGCAGGCCGATGATGCGGGTTTCGGTGGTGCCTTCGGCCCTGGCGTAGGCCGAACCGGTCGATGCTCCGGACGCGGACGAACCGCGACCGCCGGAGGAGACGTAAGCGTCGAGGTCGCCGTGCTCGATCCGGCCGGCGGGGCCGGAGCCGGGCACGAACTGGAGCTCGATCCCCAGGTCGCGGGCGCGGTTGCGCACGGCGGGGGAGGCGAGGGGGCGCTGGGCCGGGTCGCGGGTAGTGAAGGCTTCCGGGCGGGGAGCGGACTTGCCCCCCTCTGGCGGCTGCGCCGCCTGTCTCCCCCCTGAGGGGGGAGATTTCGATGATGCCGAATGTCCCCCCTCAGGGGGGACCGAAGCCTGCGGAGCAGGGTTCGAGGGGGGCGCGGCCGCCGTCTGATTGCCCTTGCCCTCGACGTTGAACGACACCAGCGGGCCGCCTACGGCGATCTGCGTGCCCGGCTCGCCGTGCAGGGCGACGACGGTTCCGGCGACGGGGGAGGTCAGTTCGACCGTGGCCTTGTCGGTCATGACCTCGGCGAGGAGCTGGTCCTCCGACACGGCGTCGCCGACCTTGACGTGCCAGCCGACCAGTTCGGCCTCAGCCGTGCCTTCGCCGACGTCCGGCAGTTTGAAGACGTGGTTGCCGACGGGGGCGGGCTGCCCGGACTTGCCCCCCTCGCCCGCTTCGCGGGCACTCGCCCCTGCGGGGGGAGATTGGTTCGACGAATGTCCCCCCTCCGGGGGGACCGAAGCCTGCGGCGCAGGGTTCGAGGGGGGCGCTTCGGCGGACGCATTCCCTGCCCCCTCGACCTCGAACTCCACCAGCGGCGAGCCGACCGCCAGCTGCTGGCCGGGCTCGCCATGCGCGGCCAGCACCTTGCCGGCCACCGGCGAGGTCAGTTCGACCGTCGCCTTGTCGGTCATGATGTCGGCGAGGATCTGGTCCTCGGCGACCATGTCGCCGACCTTGACGTGCCAGCCGACCAGTTCGGCCTCGGCCGTGCCCTCGCCCACGTCGGGCAGTTTGAAGACGTAGCGACCCATGATCAGCGCCCTCCCGTCATGACGGCTTTCAGGGCCGTGGCGACCCGCTCGGGGCCCGGGAAATATTCCCACTCGAAGGCGTGCGGATAGGGGGTGTCCCAGCCGGTCACCCGCGCGATCGGCGCCTCCAGATGATAGAAGCAGCGCTCCTGCACCAGGGCGCTCAGCTCGCCGCCGAAGCCCGAGGTTTTCGGCGCCTCGTGGACGATGACGCAGCGGCCGGTCTTCTTCACCGAGGCCTCGATGGTCTCGATGTCCAGCGGCACGAGTGTGCGCAGGTCGATGACCTCGGCGTCGACGCCGGCGTGCTCGGCCCCGGCGAGGCTGACCCAGACCATGGTGCCGTATGCGAGGATGGTGACGTCGGACCCTTCCTTCATGATCCGCGCCTTGCCGATCGGCTCGACGTGTTTGCCGGTGGGGACCTGGGCCAGGTCCTGGGCCTTCCACGGGCTGACCGGCTTCTGGTGCCAGCCGTCGAAGGGGCCATTGTAGAGGCGTTTGGGCTCGAAGAAGATGACCGGGTCGTCGTCCTCGATCGCCGCGGTCAGCAGACCCTTGGCGTCATGGGGGTTGGACGGGATGACGACCTTCAGGCCCGCGATATGGGTGAACAGGCTCTCGGGCGACTGGCTGTGGGTCTGGCCACCGAAGATGCCGCCGCCATAGGGCGAGCGCACCACGATGGGCGAGGTGAACTGGCCGGCCGAGCGGTAGCGCAACTTGGCCGCTTCGGAGACGATCTGGTCATAGGCCGGATAGATGTAGTCGGCGAACTGGATCTCGACGACCGGGCGCAGGCCATAGGCCCCCATGCCGATGGCTGCGGCGACGATGCCGCATTCGCTGATCGGGGCGTCGAAGCTGCGGGTCAGGCCGTGCTTGCTCTGCAGGTGATCGGTGACGCGGAAGACTCCGCCGAAATAGCCCGCGTCCTCGCCGAAGCTGAGGACGTTCGGGTCCTCGGCCATCTTGATGTCGAGCGCCGAGTTCAGCGCCTGGATCATGTTCATCGGTGCGGTGGTCATGCTCAGACTCCCACCTCGCGCCGCTGCTCGGTGATGCGCCAGTCCTCGGTCGCATAGACCTCCTCGAACATGGTCTTCACCGAGGGACGCGACTGGCCAAGGGTGCCGATGGCCTCGGATTCCTTGCCGGCGGCGCGGACCTGTTCGACGGCCTCGGCCTCGGCGGCCGTCTGCTGTTCGTCGGACCATTCGCCCAGCGCGATCAGGTGCTGTTTCAGGCGGGCGATCGGATCACCCAGCGGCCAGCGCTCGTGCTCGTCGGCCGGACGGTAGCGGCTGGGGTCGTCGGAGGTCGAGTGCGGGGCGCCGCGGTAGGTGAACAGCTCGATCACGGTCGCGCCCTGGTTGGAGCGGGCCCGCTCCTCGGCCCACTGGGTCGCGGCCCAGACGGCGAGGAAGTCGTTGCCGTCGACGCGCAGGGCCGGCAGGCCGTAGCCGATGGCCTTTGACGCGAAGGTGGTCTCCAGCCCGCCGGCTATGCCCTGGAAGGAGCTGATGGCCCACTGGTTGTTGACGATGTTGAGGATCACCGGGGCGCGGTAGACGGCCGCAAACGTAAGGGCGTTGTGGAAGTCGCCCTCGGCCGTGGCGCCGTCGCCGATCCAGCTGATGGCGATCTTGTCGTCGCCTTTGTAGGCCGATGCCATGGCCCAGCCGACGGCCTGCGGCACCTGGGTGCCGAGGTTGCCGCTGATGGTGAAGAAGCCATAGTCCTTCGCCGAATACATGATCGGCAGCTGGCGGCCTTTGATCGGGTCCGAAGCGTTCGAATAGATCTGGTTCATCATGGTCGCGAGCGGATAGCCGCGTGCGATCAGCAGGCCCTGCTGGCGATAGGTGGGGAATCCCATGTCCTCGCGTGACAGGATCATGCCCTGGGCTACGGCGATGGCCTCCTCGCCGGTGCACTTCATGTAGAAGCTGGTCTTGCCCTGGCGGTGGGCGCGATGCATCCGGTCGTCGAAGGCGCGGGTCAGGATCATCGCCTTCAGGCCCTTGCGCAGGGTCTCGGCGTCCAGCTTCGGATTCCACGGGCCGACCGCCTGGCCGTCGTCGTCGAGCACGCGCACGAGCCGGAAGGCGAGGTCCAGCATGGTCACCGGCTTGGCGTCGGTCGGCGGCCGGTCGACCGCGCCGGCGGCGTCGATCTTGATGTGGCTGAAGTCGGGCGCATCGCCGGGGCGGCCCGGGGGTTCGGGCACGCGCAGACTGAGGGCCTGGGCATTGGTCTTCTTCATCTTCGTCCTGCCGTCCGGTTGATCCGACCGCGTTTCCTCAGCCCCGGGCATAGCATGGAGGCCGCCGCGAAGGCTCGCTCAAATCCGACTTGCATAGTCCCGTTTATGGGTATTTCATTGCGCCAAATCATCAATAGGGGAAACGCATTGGCCGAGGAACTCGACGCGATCGACGCCCGCATCCTGGACATCCTGCAACACGACGCCGGATTGTCCGTGGCGGAGGTGGCCGACCGGGTCGGACTGTCGGCCTCGCCCTGCTGGCGGCGGATCAAGCGACTGGAAGACCAGGGCCTGATCCTGAAGCGCGTGACCCTGCTGGACGCGGTCCAGCTGGGGCTGGATTTCGAGGTCTATGCCATCGTCAAGCTGAACCTGCCGTCGACCGACAATCTGGAGCGGTTCGAGACTGCCGTCGCCGCCTGGCCCGAGGTGGTGCAGTGCGCCACCATCACCGGGCGCGAGGACTATGTGCTGCGCATCGTCACCTCGGACATGCACGCCTTCGACAAATTCCTGCGCGAAAAGCTGCTGGCGCTCGGCATCGTCTCGGACTGCGAGAGCCACATCGTCACCCGCGGGGTCAAGAACGTCACGACCCTGCCGCTGGGGATCATCACGCCACACGTGAGCTGACGCAGCCGGCACATTGCCGATCCTTCAGTTGGCGGTGCCCGGTGCAGGGCGCAGCCTGTCGGCGGATGGGGAGACCTCGACATGCGCGCGTTCCGGATTGCTGCAGCCCTTCTGATCCTGGCGCCCGCCGCGCCCGCCCTCGCCCAGGAGGCCGAGGGCGAGGTCGCGGCCTTCTTCCGCCTGCGCGCCGAAGGGGTGGCGGCGGCCGGGGCCGGGGATA
>VYLI01000289.1_pt1 | contig 12845 bp, 18 predicted proteins | sample 5109511 | NCBI WGS metagenome assembly VYLI01 (sample SAMN12291808, study PRJNA351875) | freshwater metagenome | isolation source: freshwater lake | place: USA: Michigan, MSU1 Lake | collected 2011-08-19
GAAAAAGTCCCGGAATTTTCCCCCCAATCACTCCAAGGGGCGGCACTTTTTGAGGGAAAAAAAGTCTAAAAACCTTGTTGGATAAGGTTTTTAGATTTATTCAGCAAACCCTAAATAAAGGCAATCTCCCGGCTCCTGAATACTGGCTCCTGAATACTGGCTCCTGTCAATGCCCTTGCCTAGCGGTTCAGGGGGGATTGTGTAAAAATAAGAGAAGATCGGTTTTTTTTTACTAAACCTATGGCCACTTCTTCCATTGCCGTTAGAGAATTACCTCTCTTTCCCCTTCCCGAAGTTGTTTTATTCCCGGGTCGTCCCCTGCCCCTGCACATCTTCGAGTTTCGCTATCGGATTATGATGAATACGATATTGGAAGAAGATCGCCGTTTTGGGGTCTTAATGGTAGATCCGTCCACGGGAGAAATCGCTAAAGTCGGCAGTTGTGCGGAAGTTGTCCGTTGTCAACGTCTCCCAGATGATCGGTTAAAAATTCTCACCATCGGTCAACAGCGCTTCCGTGTCCTAGAATACGTCCGGGAAAAACCCTATCGTGTCGGTTTAGTGGAGTGGATTGAAGATGTCCCCACCACCCAAGATCTGCGACCTCTGGCCAAAGAAGTGGATCGACTGCTGCGGGATGTGGTTCATCTATCAGCCAAATTAACCGCTCAAAAAATTGAACTCCCCGACGATTTGCCCAGTCTTCCCCTAGAATTATCCTACTGGGTGGCGGGTAATCTCTACGGTGTGGCCGGGGAACAACAGGCTTTATTGGAAATGCAGGATACAGTCAGTCGTCTGCAACGAGAATCGGAAATTCTCACCTCGACTCGCAATCATCTGGCCGCTCGCACGGCTCTTAAAGATGCTTTAAATTAATGATCTTTAGGTTTTTCAACTTCGGGAGAGGGAAATGGGGAAATGGGGAAATGGGGAGATGGGAGACCACTTCGTGCGCGACTTTCGGCGAAGCTCAGTCGAGCCGTTGCGGGGAGAGAGGGAAGTATTTTTAGTGAACAGTGAACAGTGAACAGTAAACAGTGAACTGATAACTCACATCTGAAAACTGATGACTGACCCACTGATAACTGATAACTGTTAATCTGGGGATTACCTAATGTTTACCTTGATACAGTAAAGTGGGGTTAAAATTGTTAGCCCCTCACCCAGGAGAACTTTGATCATGTTGCTGACCTATAATCCCAGCGTCTCACCCTTCCGAGAAGACTATAGCGAGAGTCGTCGGCTCCATTTTTATGATCGCGGGGAAAATATTCCTCTGGTGGTTGATGGAGTCTGGCAAGTTTATCGGGGTATGGCGCAACTAAGTCAAGTATCTGAGAGTGGAGAGGAAATTTTACTAGGCTGGGTTCATTCATCCCACTTTTTCGGCTTAAATTTGACCCATCTGGAATCCTATCACGCCAGAGCCTTGTCGGAACTGTACCTAAAATGGTACACGATCGCCGAAGTAGAAAATTCGGCGGAATTAACTAGGATGATGTTGAATCAAATGATCCGTCGTCAACAACAAACGGAATCGCTTCTTGCGATCGCAGGACTCAGACGAGTGGAGGAACGTCTCCAGCAGTTACTACAGTTATTAAAGCGGGAAATGGGAGAACCAATCGCCCAAGGCAGTCGTTTAAAGATCCGTTTAACCCATCAAAATCTCGCCAATGCTATCGGTACCACGAGGGTAACGGTGACGCGTTTGTTAGGCGAATTTCAGCGTCAGGGAGCCGTGAGCAGCGATGGCGATCGCCACTTAATTATTCACGATTAAGTCAGACAATTTTAGTTATACTAAATCCGTTGAGTATAGGCTACATATCAGGACAGGCACTCATGCAAGGGGCAAGAGGCAAAAGGGGGAATAAATAATCAGTTTTTAATAACCGGATTTAGGGTCAGATTCCGCCATAATAGACTCCCCGCGGAGGTCCAATAATTGCCAAGCTAATTTAGCGGCCCCCACCATCCCGGCGCGATTACCCAACTCGGCCGTTAATACCTCTAATCCTTCTCTGGAACTAGGTAACACCCGTCTTTCGATTTCTGTGAGCAGAGAGGGAAAGAAAAACTTAGCACTGGCGCTAATGCCGCCGCCGATAATTACCGCCTCTGGGGTGAGAACATAGAGTAAACTGGCGATACCAGCCCCCAGTAAACAGCCGTAACCCTGCCAGAATTCTAAAGCCTCTCGATCGCCTTTTTCGGCCAATTCTGCCAATTGCTTCGGTTCTTTGCCGGTCATCCGGCGAATAGCTTGCCGGGAGACGTATTGTTCCAAGGAACCCTGATTACCGCTATTGCACAATGGACCGTCAAAATTAAGGGTTATTAAGCCTAATTCTGCGGCCGTTCCCTTGCTGCCCACAAATAAGTTACCATCGAGGATAATTGCCCCTCCTACTCCCGTCCCCAAGGTCAACAGGATCAAGTTTTGAAACCGTTTGCCCGCTCCTAACCAAGCTTCCCCCAAACCGGCACAATTGGCATCATTGGCTAAAATTGTCGGCATTCCCGTACTTTCTTCTAACCAATCGGCGAGGGGAATATCCCGCCATCCTGCCAAATTAATCGCTATTTTGGCAATTCTTCCCTGAGCATCCGCCGGACCCGGCGTTCCCACACCGATGGCTTGACAACTTTTATCTAAATTTACTTGACAAATGCCTTGATGTATGGTAAGGGCGACTTCTTTGGGTGTGGCGGGTTGGGGAGTGGGCAAGGTGAGAGATTCGATACAATTGCCCTCTTGGTCAAATTTACCAATTTTAATAGCGGTTCCACCTAAATCGACACCTATTACTGTTTTCACCATCGGGCTTTCCTTGTTACTCTGGGAATAGCTAGGTTTATTATCACTCTTTTTGGCGTTTTTTTTCGCGGTTAGATGTGATTGAGGATAATTCGGCTAAACTGGCAAAACTAGCTGATTGATTAGCCCAAATTTCTCCTATAGTTTGGATACCTGCAGCTTAACTCCTGATTTTTCCCCATTTTAAAAATGATCAAAGTTACCATCCCAAATCTCTACGATAGCGATTATCAACTTTGGTTAGAATCGACGATCAACCAATTGCGTCAAGGGGATTTTCAAGCGGTAGATTGGCCGAATTTATTAGAGGAGTTGGCAGATTTGGGTAAAAGTGAACGACGAGCATTAGAAAGTTTATTAACTCGACTTTTAGAACATTTACTGAAGTTAACTTACTGGCAATCCCAACGAGATTATAATCAAGCTGGATGGAAAAAAGAAATTCGCAATTTTCGTATTCAGATCAAAAAAATTCTCAAAGATAGTCCCAGTTTAAAGTCCTATTTAAGGGAAATTTTGCAGGAATGTTATCTCGATGCTCGCCATCTGCTTATTGACGAAACCGAATTAGATGCCAGTATTTTCCCTCTGGAAGTGTTAGCTAATCTAGAGGAGATTCTCGCTGAAAATTGGCTGCCGGATTGGGAAGCTATCAGCAATAATTCTGAAAAGTGCAATTAAGGAGTCAAAAATGATGAATATTACCATTTCAAATCTCTACGATAGCGATTATCAACTTTGGTTAGAATCGACGATCAACCAATTGCGTCGGGGGGATTTTCAAGCGGTAGATTGGCCGAATTTATTAGAGGAGTTGGCAGATTTGGGAAAAAGTGAACGACGAGCATTAGAAAGTTTATTAACTCGACTTTTAGAACATTTACTGAAGTTAACTTACTGGCAATCCCAACGAGATTATAATCAAGCAGCCTGGAAAGGGGAAATTAGAACCTTTCGGAAACAAATCAAGAAAATACTGAGAGATAGTCCCAGTCTCAAACCCTATTTATCCGAGATACTTGAGGAATGTTACACCGATGCCCGGGAGATAATTATTGATATAACCGAATTAGATGCCAGTATTTTCCCCGTGGAAGTGTTAGCTAGTCTAGAGGAGATTCTCGCTGAAAATTGGCTGCCGGATTGGGAAGCTATCAGCAATAATTCTGAAAAGTGCAATTAAGGAGTAAAAAATGATGAATATTACCATTTCAAATCTCTACGATAGCGATTATCAACTTTGGTTAGAATCGACGATCAACCAATTGCGTCGGGGGGATTTTCAAGCGGTAGATTGGCAGAATTTATTAGAGGAGTTGGCAGATTTGGGTAAAAATAATCGACGAGCGCTTAAGAGTCTCTTAACTCGACTTTTAGAGCATTTACTAAAGTTAACTTCCTGGCAATCGCAACGAGATTACAATCAAGCAGCATGGAAAAAAGAAATCAGAAATTTTCGCCTACAAATTGCCGATCTTTTAGAAGATAGTCCCAGTTTAAAGTCCTATTTAAGAGAAATTTTAGCGAAATGTTATCTCGATGCTCGCCATCTGCTTATTGACGAAACCCAATTAGATGCCAGTATTTTCCCTCTGGAAGTTTTAGCTAGTCTAGAGGAGATTCTCGATCAAAATTGGTTGCCGGATTTTCGGGAGACATAAACAGCGATAAATCTTCCCAAGCAAACTAAAGATTAGCTTCACCTACCCGGTTTACAAACATTATAATCTTCGTGAGAGATGACCGCTTCTGGGACGAGAAGATTGCCGTGGTCGCGACAGATGAGGCGATAATTGCGGGTAACGGGGATACTGATAATAAAGCGATCGTGTCGCAATCGTTTACCATGGAAATCTCGATAATTGCGGTGATTTTGCAATCCTTGCAGGATTTCCCTAGCTTTAAGTACCACATTTTTCGGTAATTCCCGCAGATCGATCGGATCTTGGGAAAAAGTGGCTTCCCAAGCATTTTTTTGACGTTTTCTTTCTTCCCAAGCGGCATCTAGTTGAGCGCAATGATGGCAGACTTGGCCATAACCCTTGTGACCACAGGGAAACTTCTTCTTTCTTCTGGACATAATACCATCTGTCTGTGAGGCTGTGAGAGAGTATTCAAAAGCGGTAAAGCTTGCTTCACTTTTGGCAGATGGAGAAGAAAGTCTTTACCTAGTTATTATCTATACTTACCAGCATACAGGGATCGATCCCTCGTTTGGCCATTGACCAGCAAGAAAGTTGATCGGGAGCATCTCACTTACGCGATGAGTAATTATACTTAGCCTAAAAGCCACTCTTAATCGTGTCTTGGAACGAAATAGAGGCTTTTAAAGACTGCGTACACGGAGAATTAAAACATGCTCCCAAGTTGATCTTGGTTAGTTGGGGCCGGCTTTTTGGATAAGACTTTTAGGCTTTTTGGCCATCAAAAAGCGCCGGTCATTGGAGTGATCAGGGGGAAAATTCAGGTAATTTTTCCCTGAAAATTAGGTAATTGACCACCTGAAAATGGGTAAAACCCCACACCCCACAACCTACCCCCAGGAAATTTGCTCACCAACAGGATCAAGGCTGCTTAGAATAATTCCCATTCTTGGGTTTTTAAACGTTTGAGAATGGCCAAACGGCTACTAAAATAATTGGCGCAGAGACGACTATAATCGGTTAAACGCAGGTTATTTAAGCTAATTGACCAAGACCAAATATAGGCCGCTTGGGTGAGATACTGAAGACAAGATAATTCACCATCGGTTAAAGGCACTGTTTCAGTGTAACCTTGGATAAAACCATGGCGAACCTGGCGATTTAAGCCAGATTGTAGGGAAACTTGCAGAAATTTAGCGATATCAAAAACTCGCCAACCATAACCGCACTGATCGAAATCAAATAGGGTCATCTGATTATCAGGGGTGATATGCACATTACCACTATGAGGATCGCCCCAACAAATGCCCCAATAGGGAGATTCTGTCGGTAATTTAGCGCTTTCTTCCTCTATTTCCCCAATGGTTTCTAAGACACAGTCTAGGTCGCTCGGTCGTTGGTGCAGAAAAGGTGCGATAATTTGCAGGGAATCGTCGAGAAGATATTTGAGGTTGAGGGGATGACGATAGGCTAGGGGTTGAAAATCTGCTGTCACCCGATGTAAATTAGCCACGATCGCCCCTAAATGATAGGCTTGTTCTATATCTATGTCCCCAATAGCAATTCCTCCAGGAGCATAGGGAAAAAGGACGGCGTAACGTTTCCCTTCCGGAGCATTAATTTCTAGGGATAAATCACCGTTTTTGCTGCGAATTGGCGCGGCGACGGGAACCTGAGAGCGATCGAGATAATCTAATAATTCTAACTCGAAGTCTATTTCTATTTTGCTGCGCCAATGGCAGTGAGACACGCGCAAAATGTAGGTAGTTGTCAGGGTTTCGAGGAGATACACATCACTTAAACCCCGATGCCAAAATTGACAATTTTTCGGCATATCAATCTCGTAACGAGAAAAAACTAAATCTGCTAGGGCAGCAGGAGCCAGAGTGGAGTAGAGTGTGGGAAAAGTCCATTCTCCAGTCGGAAAATTGGCAGCGGGAGAACTAGAAGGCAGTAAATTGAGCGAAGCCAGAAAAGTCGTCACGGTTCCCTCCCGATGCAAGTGTGGACGACGCTCGCATCATCCTATTTTATAGGCCACATATATTACAAATTGGTTCGATCGCACCGTATATTTCGCTACATTCCTCTGTCATACTAAATCCTGTTTAAAAGCTATCGGGGAGCAGCAAGCGGGGAGAAGGGAGAAACAATCCATAACTTGGCAGTTAATCGTACTATTAAAAACGGATTTGGTATCAGTCCCCAAAAAATTAATATAGGAGCTGCTGAAAAAGTCTTTGAGTGGGAACGCCAGAACAGTTTTTGATGCTTTAACACCTACTTAGGGTCTGCTGAATAAATCTAAAAACCTTGTTGGGTAAGACTTTTAGACTTTTTGTCAATCAAAAAGTACCAAGCATGGGAGTGATCAGGGGGAAAATTCAGGTACTTTTTCCCTGAAAATTAGGTAGTTGACCACCTGAAAATCGGTAAAACCCATCCCCCATCCCCCATCCCCCAACCCCCACCGAAAAACTTTTTCAGCAGACCCTACTTACTAACCGCCGATTCTAACATAGTAATTGTTCCCCGATTAGCATCAAATTCTACTGCAATACCAATAGCTAGAGTCTCGATAATCTCCAAATGTCCGATCATCAAACCTAAACAAGCGGGAATTTTTAAGGGTTGGATATATTCTCGGATCACTTCTTCTAAAGTTAGGGAACCATAGTCACTATCGGCGCTACAATTGCTACATTGACCGAAGATAAACCCAGCTAAATTATCGAGAATTCCCGCTAATTTTAATTGATTTAACAGGCGATCTATTTCATAAATATCTTCACCAATATCTTCTAAAAATAGGATAGCACTGGTAAAATCTGGTAGATAGGGAGAACCTGCGATCGAGGCTAAGGTGGTTAAATTACCACCGATTAATTTACCTTTTGCTTGACCTTTAGTAATAGTTTGAATCCGATTTTTTACCTGCATTAAACGATTGGCATCATCGGGATCGGGAATATTTCTAAAAGTCAACTTTTCCCCAGAAAATAAAACCTGTCGAAAGCTTTCAGTTTGAGCGGTGCGCCAACTAGAAAAGCCATTGGGAGCATGGAAAGTAACTAAACCAGTTTTGGCATAAATAGCTAATAATAAAGAAGTTATATCACTAAAACCACAGATAATTTTCGGATTACGGCGAATTAAATCGTAGTCAAGATAAGGTAATAAACGAGCGCTTCCCCAACCGCCGCGAATTGGTAAAATTAAGGCAATATTATCATCGGCAAAAAATTGATTTATATCCGAGGCTCGCTCGCTATCTTTACCAGCTAAATAACCATAACGATCTAAAGCGTATTTACCAACTTTTGGGACTAATTTTAGGGCTTTAACTGCTTCGATAACTATATTTAAATCATCTTCTTTAAAAGTTGCCCCCGCTGGACTAATAATACCCACTCCGTCCCCCGGTTGTAGATGTGGCGGTTTAATTAGAGGAAAATTATTACTAACAACTTTTCTAGGAATTAGGGAAAAACTAACAGCAGTTATGGCAGTAGTAGTGAGAAATTGACGGCGCTTCATCCTGATAGTTTTTAGAAAAATTGCAAGGGAAAGAGGACAATTAATGCCCAAAACTGATATTTTTGTTTTCCTTCTAATGGGTTTAGTCGATTTTCTATTCCCTCGACTTTTCCCGTTAACACCGCTTGGCCTACCTTTAAATCCCTCACATCTTTTTGTAAAGAATCGATTTTTCCCTCAATCCGCATCAAGATAGTTTCTAGGGAATAAGTAACCGTTTCCTGAGATTGATTCATTTGTTCAAGACCTTTTAGTTAATTGTTGCCCTAGAAAAGCAATTATGCTTCCGATTTTGCCATATCGCGAATGATATCGCCGCGAGTGATAATACCAATTACTTTGTGGGTTTCTTCCTCAATCACCGGTAAACGACGCACATGACGATCATACATTAACGAGGCCGCTTCTTTCAAAGGGCGATCGGCTGTGATACTAATAGGTTTATCGGTCATTACTTCCCCCACGGTTTGACCGAGAGCTTTATGGAGTAATTTCTCGTGACGGCTAGGATTTTGTAGATAGATAACGCTATCGAGGAGCAGAATGTAAGGAGGAGCTTCTACTCCCGTTTCCTGCCACATAAGGTCAGTTTCGGAGATAACCCCAATCAGTCGTATATTGTCATCCACCACGGGTAAACCACTAAACCGCTTTTCGGCCAAAATCTTCACTGCTTCAGACAGAGAAGTGTTAGCGGTGACGGTGATGGGATTGGGAGTCATGATATCGGCAACTGTTTTTGTCATCTTAGCGACCTGCGATAATAATGCTTTCTGTCTCCATCTTATCATTAGGGTAATCAGTCACCGCTTAATTATGAATATTCTTCAATCTTCGGCTGAGAAAATGGTATAACATAAAAAGGAAATAGGATATTAATTTAGTTAGTTGACAAGGAAAAAGAAAAATGATCGCTCAACCTCAATACCCAGAAAGAATGACCCCGGAAGAGTATCTAGAATGGGAAGCTACACAGGAATGTCGCCATGAATACATTGATGGGGAAATTATCGCCATGACTGGGGGTAGTCTGCCTCATAATGATATTACCTTGAATTTTTACACTGCTTTAAGACTTCATCTCCGTCCGCGAGGCTGTCGAGTGAATGTATCTGATGCGAAAGTACAAGCTAATAATAGTCGTTATTTTTATCCCGATTTGGTGATTAGTTGCGATTTTAGGGATAGAGAATCTCGGAATTTTATTCAACATCCACAAGTGATTATTGAAGTGCTTTCCCCCAGCACAGGAAACTATGATCGCACTAAAAAGTTACAATATTATCGTCAGATTGCTAGTTTACAAGAATACGTTTTAGTCGATCCCGAATCGATCAGTGTTGAGGTTTATCGTCGCGGTGAAGATAAAATTTGGTTTTACTGCGCTTATAGTCAAGGGGAAGAAATTATTCTATCTAGTCTCGATTTTCACTGTGCGATCGAGTTAATCTATGAAGGGATAAGTTTCGATTAAAGAAAGTTTACAAACAGGTCAAACATTCCTAAACTTAAAATAAATACGTCCCGATTGTTTCGATAAATTCTATGTTACCGCCCCTATTAGTCCTTGATCCCTTGTTAGAAAACTGGTTACGAGAAGATCTCGGTAGAGGCGATCGCACCACCCAAGCAATTTTCTTCGGTCATGCTAAAATCGGTCAAGCTAGTTGGATTGCCAAAGAAGCGGGAGTTATTGCCGGTTTACCCGTAGCTGAACGAGTTTTTCAACTGCTTAACCCCACTATTCACTTTACCCCCACCGTTGCTGAGGGGGAATTCTGCTCTAAGTCTAAAGTTATTGCCGAGATAGGAGGTTCCCTCGATGCGCTGTTAATTGGGGAAAGAGTCGCTTTAAATCTTGCCATGCGCTTGAGTGGGATTGCTAGTGCCACTCGTCAGTATGTGGAGAAAATTGCCGATTTACCGACAAGATTGGTGGATACTCGCAAAACTACCCCCGGATTGCGAATTTTAGAAAAATATGCCTCCAGTATCGGTGGTGCGATTAACCATCGTTTGGGGTTAGATGATGCAATTATGATTAAAGATAATCATATTCAAGCAGCAGGCAGCATTGAGGAAGCAGTGCGTCGTGTACGGCAAAATATGCCCTATCCTCTCACAATTGAGGTAGAAACCAGCCAATTAGAAGAAGTGAATCAGGCCCTGCAGCAGGAGGTAGAGAGCATTATGTTAGATAATATGGATTTAGAGATGATGCAAACTGCTGTGGAGATGATCCGCAATTTTAATAGTAAAACCAAAATAGAAGCATCGGGAAATATTACCCTCGATCGCATTCGCAACGTTGCCGAAACAGGAGTAGATTATATTTCCACTAGCGCCCCGATTACCCGTTCTACTTGGTTAGATATTAGTATGAGAATTGATTAAAAAGCTATATCAGTAAACAGTTATCAGTTATCAGTTATCAGTTATCAGTGGGAATTATGAATTATGAATTGGGGAGAATAAATAAAAATAATCTCCCGTCTCCCGTCTCCCGTCTCCTGACTCCTGACTCCTGACTCCTGACTCCTATCTCCTGACTCGGAGAATACTGACTGCTAACTCCACCAACAGACTTTTTCAGCAAACCCTATCTATTGTAACCTCGATCGCATCGCCAATATTTAGGTGTAATTGCTTTTGAGCGCTACCACTATTGACGGCAATTTCTAACCCCCCGTGACTACCGATAAAAGCGACTATTTCTCCGGAAGAAACATCACTGTAGGTGTTTTTTGCGGGGATAATTTTTGGCCCCAACTGCACTGACCAATTTTTTCCCTCTAGGAGATAATCGGGAATATTGCTGATCAAATTGCCGAAAATGTCAATATATTGAATTTGACCCCTGATTTTATCTTCCTCGATTTGCGGAACAGCGATCGCTAATTGTTGCAAGCTATCGGGATCAATAATCTCACCTAACATTTCTAGGGGTACTCCCCGGGACAAATAAGCGGCCACAGGAGCAAAAATATCACGACCATGAAAAGTAGTGCTAGGGTTAGGGGTGCGCCAATAGGAAGAATTATCGAGATTAACGGCAGATATAGCGGGAGATTGGCTTAAAATGCCACTAAATAAACCATTATCTGGACCTACTAAATAACCACCGGCAAAACGAATCCCTACCCCGCGTCTTTTGCTTCCTACCCCCGGATCTATAACTGCCAGATGAATAGTGCCTTGGGGAAAGTATTGATAGGCATTCAGGAGGATAAAACGACCAGCGTAAAGGTCTTGGGGCGAAATTTGATGATTCAGATCGATCGTGCGAGCATGGGGGGCAATTCCCGCGATTACTCCCTTGATAATGCCCACATAACCGTCCTGTAGTCCAAAATCGCTAGTAAGGGTTATCAGTGCCTGTTCCGTCATTGACTTGTCACTATGGTTGCCAACAGCTTTAATAAATCTTAACGCTAAATTCAGTAGCTAAAGATACAGTTTACCAAGGAGAATGTTATGATTTAGATATAAGGTAAGTTAAGTCGCTCAAAAGTCTGTCCATCATGAACAAAAATCGTCAGCAAGTCCTAACACAGGCCACCGTGGCCCATAGGGAAACACTCCGCAGAAATTTACAACACCGACTGGAAGTAGCTAGAGCGCAGGGAAATGAAGCTTTAGTACGTCAATTGGAAGCAGAGGCGGCCTATTTGCACCTTCGTTAGATTTAATCGGTGTTTAGTCATAGTCTAGTTGTCGGTTTCTGGTGATCGGTATGCCGATCACTTTTTTTTGGGCGAATTTTTTTTTTAAAAATTGCCGATATCTCCACTGGCAATCCTTAAAATAGAAGGAACAGCAGTGTAGAGATCAAATAATTATGGCTTTTTTTCGACAATATATCGCCCCGCTCCTGACTATCTTAGTGTTTTTAGTTGCTCTGGTTGCCACTGGCATCCGGATTTTTTTACCAGCAGATTTAGCGGCACCCGCTCCGATCGAGCCATCCCTGGGCATAATTTTCTCTTATCCTTGGCATGGCTAACCTTCCCGAAGATTATCGGCTGCGACTGGGAAAACCGAGCGATCGCTATCTACTAATTAATTTTCTCACCCGCACCTATCAAGAATTTTTTCCCGAACAAAAAAACCTCTCCCATCTAGCTGATACAGTCAGACAGTTTTTTTGCCTCGATACTCCCCTGTGGATCGTCGAAGGACAACAAACGGCGATCGCTTGTCTCTGGATGGGGAGCGCCGTCGATCAGGTGACAGGCGATCGCTATGGTCATATTTTCCTAATTTACGTCGATCCCCAGCATCGTCGCCAAGGTATCGCCAGCGCACTAATCGATCGAGCTAAGGATTGGGCAAAAAGTCGCGGACAAACCCGCATCGGTTTACAAGTCTTCATCAATAACGACAATGCTCTCAATCTCTACCAAAATCTCGGCTTTCAAACTCGCTCTTTGCTGATGTTGAAAAATATTTAGAAACTGTCAGGAGATAGGGTGATAGGGTTTTGGGGTGATAGGGTTTTGGGGTGATAGGGTTTTGGGGTGATAGGGTAATGAGACAGCTTCCCCATCTCCCCCCGCAACGCGCACGAAGTGGTCTCCCCAATTCATAATTCATAATTCATAATTCCCACTCCCCCACACCCCACTTCCCCACTTCCCCACTTCCCCACCTCCCCTCGCAACGCGCACGAAGTGGTCTCCCCAATTCATAATTTATAATTTATAATTCCCACTTCCCCAACCCCAGACATAGTTAGTAAAAGTATAGTCAAATATAGACAGACTGAATTCCATTTCAGAAATTCCCTTCACTTTTACTTCGAGAGATTGATTCTCCTTGGGTGAACTACGCACCTCTCTATC
>VYLI01000211.1_pt1 | contig 12715 bp, 8 predicted proteins | sample 5109511 | NCBI WGS metagenome assembly VYLI01 (sample SAMN12291808, study PRJNA351875) | freshwater metagenome | isolation source: freshwater lake | place: USA: Michigan, MSU1 Lake | collected 2011-08-19
AGTAAAAACATTTTGGCCGCAGGACTTGCGGTGTCAGTCTGTAGAGCGACCATAAGACCAGAACAGAGTAAATCTGTTAAGGCAGGTGCGAAACCCCGCAAGGGAAAGAAGCAGGAACCTAAATCGTGAGGTTTGGGAATCACCGTCCGTTTTACGGCGGTGAGGATGTCAACCGATAGCTGCTACAATACAGATACAGGAAATAAAATTTTGATCAGTAGGGTAGAAGTCTTTTCCGTTATCTTAGAAGGTGAGCATCATGAAAAATTTAGAAGAAATTAAAGCGATTTTAGGTCAGGTTAAGTCCTTAGTAAAAGAAAAGTATTATGTCAGTGAATTAGGTTTTTTTGGAGATTATGTAAAAGGAGAAGTGCAGGAAAATAGTGAAGTTAATATTCTGATAGATTATACAGAACCGCCTAGTTTACTAGATTTAGTAGATCTGGAATATTATTTAAGTGATTTACTTAAGCTAAAAGCGGATGTTATCAGTAAAAATGGCTTAAAAGGAAGAAGGCGAGAAAGAATTTTATCGGAGGTTATTTATGTATGACGCAACGGGAATTTAGAGATTTCTTGCAAGTAAAGTAAAACTCGATATGTTGGGTTTCGCCTTTTGAGCCGATTGGTAATACCTGATCAATAATGATAGCTCAACCCAACCTACGGCTGAATCTTCATCCTTTGCCAATGAATCAAATAAAGACAAAGACTTTACCCCCAGTTTTGGCAACTATTCTCGGTGTGAGAGGAGGAGGCAGATTTTGCTGCCGTTTCCTCCTGATATCTAAGATAGGATCAGTTTTTGCGGTAAAAAATCTTACTGCCTTGGTCACTGACAAAATGACAATTGCGGTAGGACCGCCAGAGAGATTTGAAAATCGGTTCTTTCGAGACGCGATAATAGTCTCCTAAGACGGGACGGATGGCCTCGGTTGCTTCTTGGAGATGATAGTGGGGAATAGTGATAAAAATATGATGGGCGACGTGAGTACCAATTTGGTGATGGATGGGATTAAAGATGCCATAATCGCGATCGATGGTAGAAAGCGCCCCTTTGAGAAAGTACCAATCTTGACCGCGATACCAGGGAATATCATCTTCAGTGTGGTGTAGGAATGTCACCAAGTCCAACCAAACCACAAAGACGATATAGGGCATGATGTAGTAGTTAAACAGAAACCAAAAGCCGTAGCTGATACCCACCCCGATTAATAGACCTAACATAAAGGTACAGCAAACGGTGCTAGTCAGTACCTGCCACCGTTCCGAGGGGCGAAAGAGGGGGCTTTCGGGCATAAAATGGGATCCCTGTTTATTAGGGGAACGACGGAAAAGATAAAGGGGATAAACAAATAAAATTAGCTGAAAACGAGCTAATTTTTCGTACCAAGCCATATTGTTATACTGGGTTTCCGTGACGGGATACCAACTTTCATCGGTGTCGATATTGGCAGTATTAGCGTGATGGGTGCGATGACTGATGCGCCAACCGTGGAAAGGTACGAGAATGGGAGTATGACTGAGATGACCGATTAAGTTATTTAACCAACGATAACGGGAAAAGGAACCGTGACCGCAATCGTGACCGACGACAAATAAGGCCCAAAACATGGTTCCCTGCATAAACCAAAAAAGGGGGAAGAACCATGCTTGATTAATCTGGTAAGTTATCCAGTAAAGTAGGGTAATGATGCCAATATCAAAAAAAAAGTAGGCTAAAGAGCGAAAAACGCTTGATTGGAAGCAACGGGCCGGGATAGCTAGACGGACATCCTGTAGGGTAAATGGCAAAAATTCTCTTTTTAGGGAGGGTTTAGGTAGGGTTTGGGACACTAGGTTATAACTCAAGATGGATAACAGGGCAGTATTGACGAAGACTTGAGTAGCTCAAGTTTTTTTGTTTCTCGATGCGCTATCTTTTCTCTATCTCAGCTAGGAGCAGATAAGACCGAGCGATCGAGCGAATTTCGTCTAACTCACTAGAATTTTATTGTAGGGCTTAATGTAACTTAACAAAAGCCCCTAGGGAAAGTTAATCAGATTCTCCCCCTGTCTGTCCGTCCGTCTCCTTGGGCATCTATAGAACCTATTTGGCATCTCTCTTGTGACGCTTCACGGGCAAGAATTACAGGTATTTTGGCTAATTCGCTCTAATCCATACTGAATAAGGATTTTGGGGAAGATAGCAAATGGACTCTATAAAGATGCAACTCGCATCGAAAAAGATTGGCTCTTCGGTTCGTGTTATGCAATGGACGAGGTTATAAGGGATTAAACCATTATAGAGAAAGAAATTGCTGCGATTTTTGTCAGTCGGTTTTAAGCAAAATTTCTTGATGAGAACTCTATTTTTATTGTTTATCTGCTTGTTTTGGGGTAAAACAATTCTTGCAGAAACCTTACAAACGAGAAATTTTATTGTCAATATTACTAGGAATTGCCCCGAAGGAGAGGTAGTGTGCAACAATGTCTCATACACTGGAACAAGTTTAAAAACCGCAGAATCTATTAAACTTACTGGGAGAACTGTTTATCGTTTGTGTTCAGATAGAGTTACTCCCTGTCAATTTCTCGGCTATGAGTTTATTAATGGGAATTATCGTTATTTTGTCACAGAAAGTGGTATAATAAGAATTTATAAAAATGGCAGGCTTTTACTTGAAGAAAGTGGTTCATGGCAGGATTAATCGTTTAATCAAAACTGATTAAATTTTCTTTTAAGTAGGTATATAAGGATTGCAGGCGTTGTGTTTCACTTTCAGTGAGTTGGTCTCCTTTTCCTCTCAACTCAAAATATCGTTGTGTAGCTGTCGATAAGCGTATTGTTTTACCTAGTTCTTCTAAAGCACTAAAATAACTGCCAGATATATTTCCCGCATTGAGTTGATTGCCATAAGATTTATTGTAAGTCTCCAAGACTTCCGTTGCCAAGTGTTTCTCAATTTGACCCGGTGCCAAGATAATTCCTTTTTTGATATTGACAACAATGTAGGGACTTACTGGTTCATTACGAGTTGAAGTAATAGTACCATTCCGTTCCATTTGTAGGGATTCTAATTCAACTTCTTCAAAGAAAAAGGCATATGCTCCTGTCTGTAAGGGAGCTTCACCAATGTTGGGAAGGCGGTTCTGATCGCCAGGATAAAAAGCAAATTCTACAGTTTTTACTTGAGGCCTAAATTCCGCATCTAGTATTGTTTTGAGAATATTATTGACTCCTTCTAAAGCTGCTGTTCCTAAAGCTGTAAAAGGAACGAGAATGGGAAAAGTGCCGCCTACTTCACGAGCAACTTCTTGTAATGCTCCTGTCACTTGATCTAATGTTGAGTCTCCTAATCCCTGACAAAAACTACTGAATGATAAATATAATCTTTCAGCTTTTTTAGTATCTTTTTGAAAATCTTCAATAATCGCTACATTTTCTGCCCAAGTAGTAAGTAAATCATGGGTCAGTCTATTCATATTATTAATGTGATTGAGGTAGTGAGCTTTAATGATAGGTTTTTCTATATCTCCTAATCCTATCTGACTCATTACAGCAAAATAATCATTACCCCATTGTCCAGCTTTATACTCTTCTCTATACTTACTATAAAGTTGATGTGAAATAGTATTTATAGAGACGGTAAAATCTTCGGCAGCAGCAATTAAAGCATTATCATCTTTAAGGAATGGATCGAGTAATGGTCCGGGTTCCGTAATCGTTACTCTGCCGATGGTTGTGAGTGTCATTTAAGTATCCTCGTAGTTTTGTACTGAAAATTTTTGCGTTAAGCTTGACCCTTTTCAAACGTCCTCTAAATCATCACCGGGGATAACCGTTGTATAGAATACATAATTAGGGTCTGATAGGTAACGTTTATCCTGCTTGATAATTGCCATAAATTCTTTGTGTCCTTGTTTCGTTCGTCCTACGAGACAACCAGCACTTGCTCCACTAATGGCATTTTTCGGCAAATCATAGCCCCAGTGCTGATTAATGCCAAATATACCCTTCTGAACCCTGTCCCCATCCCGTCGAAAATCCTTGTTGGAGTCTCGGTACACCTCGATAGGTTGGGTCTGAAACAGTGCTTCATGACTTTTTGAACTTTTGGGCATGGGGTGCCAAGCTTTGATCCATGCTTGGTACTGTCCGAACTTGATGCGAGCAGCCCCGTTTGGATTTTGAGGACTGTAAGTATATTTATCACCTGGCTCTGTGGTAGCTTCCCAACTCCCAACAATTTCTGGTTTCCCATTTTTAAACTCAATTACCATACGCAGATCATTGAACTCATTGGGACGATCATCATTGAGGGTTCCATTAGGATTCATGCCTTCTACATAGACAATGTTATATTCTCTCGGATTCGTGAAGACTTGATAGCCTTTTGTTTTCATATATTTAATGATTCGGCTGGCCAAATCATTACCCAAGTTAAGGTTCCCAAATGATTGAGCAGTTGTAGTCGAGGTTGCTGCCTTGCCTTTTTCGGGTTGTGGTGTAGATGGAGGGGTGCAGAATAATTTAGCCTCGGCTTCTCGGCGGCGGCGTAAACCGGATTCGACATTAGTACCGGGGTTTCGGTACTTCACGAACTGCTCCTTAACCCACTCCTGATCATTCCAGCGTTGAGGAGAGTCGCAAACCTTGGTAATCGACTCGAAGTTTCTGCCGCGATAGAAGCCACTTCCCAGGTTGAAGCTAAAGCTGTAGAGGGCAGCACGCTGGTTCTCATTCATGTCCTTCCAGGTGGGAATTTTCTCTAAAGCAGGGCGACGTATTTTGTCAAGATCGTACATAAGGTATTCCTCGGCTTCATCCCTAGTGATGATCTGCCCTTTTCTAACAGGGCTACCATCAGGACATCTAGTCGAACCGTAGCCGATGGTGGGAAGCTTCCAACCTGTTTTCGGGTTGGGGTCAGGGTAGGCTTGCACCCGACCATCAGGAAGTTTCTTTTCGCAACCCTCAAACTCCTTGATCAGTTCAATTGCACGCTGAGGAATTTGACCGGTCCCGGGCTGAGCTTTGTCAGTTGCTTCTGGCGCGGATACAGATGAGCGGCCATTGTCTTGGCTAGATTTTTGCCAAGGTAAATGCCAATGATCCGACCAAAGATACCAAATGCCAGCACCGTAGTCTAACTCCACTAGGCAATGTCCGTCAATTTCTTCTGAATACTTGAGGACGTTGTACTCTTTGCCCACAGGAACTTCTTTTTTCTCGTTTTCACCGAGTTGTGATGAATCAATAGGCTGCTTTTTCAGATAGGTTTTAGTAGTTGCCTTGATGATGGTATTGGGGGGCGCAATGAGCCAATTTTCGGGTTCTACCTTTGTAGCTGTAGCTGATCTTTGAATCGAGCGGGTGGCTGCGGCTTTTAGGGTTCCTCTATTTGTTGAGGAGATGGCAGAAATTCTTGATAATTGGTCAATGGCTTCCCGCGCTGAACCATTTTTACTGGACTGGGGAACAGATGATAGTATCTTGTGTTCCCAAGGTAAGTACCAGTGATCTGACCAAATATACCAAATTCCCTGGCCGTAGTCTAATTCAACGAGGCAATGTCCATTAGATTCTTGTGAATGCTTGAGGATTTTATACTCTGTACCCACAGGAACTTCTTTTTTCTCGTTTTCACCGAGTTGTGATGAATCAATGGGTTGTTTTTTCAGATAGGTTTTAATGGTTGCTTTAATCTTTGTATTGGGGGGGGCAGCGACCAAATCTTCCCGATGCTGGGTTACTGATAACGTTGAAGTGACAGGTTTCGCCGCCGCAGAAAGTTGAATTTTATCAAGTAAGGCTTTTCCGTTAGTCTGTTGACTTACCCAATCTTGATTTTGGATAAGCCAGTTTTTTATGGAATTATTTCCCCCATCTACTCCATCACTTTCATACTCGTCAATAGCTTGTGCTAGTCTTTTCCTCTGCTCAACAGCAAACAAATCTTTTAAGATATCATCCCTTGATTGAGAATTGCCAAGGCCAATTCTGGCGATCGCCCGATTCATTTCGTACTTCCAGCTATCTCCCTCCGTTGATGACCCCGGTATTCGTAGTTCGATGGCGCGATCGAGATAGGAGATGGCTTGGTTTAAATCAGGAGGCTGTGAACTGATGTAAGCATAACCTAACTCTGCATTATACGAGGCATTATTGTTATCACTCGCTACCAGAGCCTCAAAAATCGGAATTGTTCTATTGACCCGATCTTTAAATGTTAGAGTTCTCCTTCCCAAGCTACGGGCATCATGGGCAAGATTAAAAGCACGTTCTTTAACATCATCACTAGCGGCTTCAAGTTTCTCTTGCATTTCTGATAATTCGGACTGATTTAGCCCTTCTTGAATCTGCTGGTTGACTAGATTGCGGATGTATGTTTTTTCTTCGAGTTCTTTTGCCTGAGATTCTGCTGTCTCTTTGGCTAGGTCAGCCGTTTTTATACGGTTAATTACCTTCTCTAATGCCGCATCCAGGATAGCTTTACCACCGTAGCCGCCCACCAATCCAGTGACAAAAATCGTGATTTCTAAGCCCGGATCGCCAAGGTTTCTAAGTTCCTGGGGTAAGAACTGATAGGCGATAAATGCCCCACCTATGCCAACAAAAATTTCTCCCAAAAAGCCGGGGCTGAGATTATTGGGATTTTTCTTACTCCAAGACGGCAATTCTAACTCGCCGTCAAGCAATATAGAGTAAAGTAATCCACCAAGTGCCCCAGCTAGTATCAGGCTTAGATAGAGAGGACTTACGTCATACGAGAAATTTTTTAGCAACCCAGTAGTAATATGAATTGTTTTGGTGATACATTTTACCTTTACCTTTTCCTGTCCCTCAGATATATCTGGTGGACAGGGAGACGTACTTGTAAGACTGATTAACCAAGCAAAGCCCAGAGCCATACCAAGTCCCAAGAAAAAGGTCAGGAGGAAATTAATAGCTTTGGGAATGGGAGGAAATGTTAGGGGAGGTTTTTGTTTGGCTTTTTTCATGAATTTAGACTCCAAAACTCAGTTTGGTTACTGTTGAAAAATTATTTTTATTGGCAGGGATTAATGGGCTTAGATGACTCAATCTCGCTGTTACTTATACGTCAGAATTATCCTGTCCGCTGTTGCTATCGTTATTCAAAGAGCGGAGCGATTTACCTAATAAATCTCCTAACTTACCATTTAGTAAAGATTGGATCAGTAACATACCACTGGTGGAAAGCATCAACTTGTTAATCTCTTCTCCATTTCCATTGGGAAAAGTATAGATATTGGAGTCTCCCAAAATCCCTGCTTGGGGAGCTAATGCTTTGGCAATTTCAACAACCTGGGGTAAATTTTCTATTAGTTGAGGTGCTAGATCCCGAATCATTTGAGCCGTGCGATCGGCATCCGTAGCCGGTATCAGATGGTAACGCTTACCTTCTGCTTCTGCCAAACGTTCGATAGTTTTTGCTTCGTTCTCCACTGACTCTGCGGCTATTTCCGCTTGCAGCTTCTGGCGTTCGGCTTGGGCTTTTTCAATTGCTGTAGTAACAGCTTCTTCTGCTTCGGCGCGTTCTATTTCTGTTTCCAGCCGTTCTTTTTCTTTACTAATAATCGAGATGGTTGCGGCAATTTCTCCCGTTTCTATTTCTTGATTGACTGTTGCTTGTTTTAAGCGAAACGTTTTATTTTTCTCAATTAAGTTTGTGTCCTGTAGGAGCTTGTTAAGTTGAATTTCAATCTCTGTTTGGTGTTTGAGTGATTCTAGCTCTTTTTTGTCGTTTAACTCAGCAATTTCGAGCTTTTTCTTTAAAGCTAATTCAGAGGTTTCAATCGCCTCCTGTAGTTCTTTTTCTTTTTCATTTTGGTATTTTTCTATAATTAGCTCATGATCAGTCTTCCTCTTTTCGACTTTTTCCAGTGTTTCTAAATTTTTCAAAGATGTTTCTTGATGTGTAAGCTCTTGATTTTCTAGTTCAATCCCTATCTCTAATTCCTTTATTCTTATATCTCTGCCTTTCTCTAATTCCTGTTTTCGTATTGTTTCTTCCGTATCTAATTCCTGTTTTCGTATTGCTTCTTCCGTCTTTAACTCTTCCGTACGAGTTGCCAGAATTGCCGGTTGAATCACTTTTGTCCGAGCCTCAACTGCCTTGGCATCGAAATAGTTGTCAGCAGTATAGTTGGCACTCTCTTCAACTTCACCAATAACGAGATCTCTAACAGTTAATCCTAGAGGATTTAGGCAGTTACCAAGTATAGTTGTCGCTTCTTTTCCCACCTCTGTGCGATTTGTATGCAGATAGTCTAATGTATGTTTACTGGCACTTCCTCGTAGGGCGGTTTCGGCGCGTTTTTTAACAGCTTTTTCTACGGCTACGGTTGAAATACTGTCTTCTTCTACCAAAAATTTTTGAGCCTTTTGGTTGTCTTCTTTTGTGTCGGCAATATAGACATAAATTGTCGCTTGTACACTGGCTCGTAAATAATCCTGAGTACGAATATTTGATACTTCTATATCAACAGCAAATTCTTGGGATCGAATCGTGTCTGAGTCTGGTTGTGGTTCAGTCCATACCTTTAAACCTCCAATAATTTTGTCTTTTTGCGACCACAAAGAAACCAGTATCAAAGTAACTACAACAGTTACTCCTATCGGCACTAAAGGGAAACTGCTGTTGCCTGACGGTGGATTTGATCGGGAAGGATCAGGGGAAGATTGAGCGACAATAACAGGCTCTGTTTGGCTGGGTTGTACTGCTCTCATATAGTAAAGATTCAGATCGGGAATTTCCAGCCACTTTAACATTTATGGTTTTTCGGTAGATAATGTGTTAACAAAAATTTATAACCGTTCAGGGGTAGATCTGTTTCATTTAACCCCATATTTCGCACTTCAGTCTTATTCTTTGTATGATAAGTTTAAATTATATATAGCGGTATGCAGTCGAATGAGGTATACTGCAACAAGCTATAAGTCAGTCTAGGCAAGACTTTGTCTGTATCTCACTCAAGCGAATACCGCTATAGTAGTGGTCGATCTCTGTGTCCTTTGTGTCTCTGTGGTTCGTTCCACGCACTCGTCCGCAAGACCGTATCTTAGAATACATTTTACCCACCAAACCCGGGAGAGCCAACGGATTTAGTATTAGAGCTAATTGGCTGTGAAAACCGAAAAAAAGGGGTAAACAAAATTCACCCCCAACAGAGAAAGTAATAATCCTACAAAGTGCTGTTGACATCCTCGCCGCCGTAAAACGGACGGCGATTCCTCACCACGCCACCTTTTTAGAATGGTCGCTGAATGGGGTTGACGCTTCACGGGATGCTGCTTCTTTAACAGAAGTAGTTTTACTCGTTCAAGGCCGAATTTGAAGTCTTTTCTGAACGAAACTCCCTACTATCTGTGGTCAAGGTTCAGTTTTTAGCTTGGTTATCGCTTTTTCCATTGTAGCTTAAAGCCGTCGTAAAACGACGGGGTTTTAACCCAAATTTTCGATAAACTTATCAAGGCGATCGAGTCCTTTTTCAATCGTCTTTAGGTCTGTAGCATAGGAAAGACGAATACAATCATCAGCACCGAAAGCAATACCGGGGATAGCGGCTACTTTTTGGCTTTCGAGGAGTTTCTGACAGAAATCCCCTGATTTTAAACCAATTTGACTAATATCGATAAACACATAAAAAGCACCGTTGGGAGTAGGACAATCGAGTCCTGGAATTGCTCGCACTCGTTCTAAAATATACTGTCGGCGCTCGCTAAAAGCTTTGACCATTTCCTCGATGCAATCTTGGGAACTCGCCAAAGCAGCGATCGCACCGTATTGGGCAAAAGTGCAGACATTGGAGGTACTATGACTTTGGATCTTAGTCATGGCCTTGACAATTTCCACCGGTCCTGCTATGTAACCGACGCGCCACCCCGTCATCGAGAAAGCTTTAGCAAAACCATTACTAATAATACTGCGCTGAAAGATTTCCGGACCAAAAGAAGCGATACTGCGGTGAATTGCGCCATCGTAGAGGATTTTCTCGTAAATTTCATCAGAAACCACTAAAATATCCTTTTCAACCACAATTTTTGCTAAAGCGGCGATTTCTTCAGGAGTATAGACAATGCCGGTGGGATTAGAGGGAGAATTGAGGACAAATAACTTAGTTTTCGGTGTAATTGCCGCTTCTAGCTGTTCGGGGGTGATTTTATACTGATTCTCTAGGCTAGTGTTCACTATAACCGATGTTCCCCCCGCTAATGTCACCATTTCAGGATAACTCAACCAGTAGGGTGCGGGAATAATTACTTCGTCCCCCGCTTCAATTAAAGCCATGATTAGATTGTAGAGAGACTGTTTACCCCCATTGGTAACGATGACATTATCGGCATTGTATGCTAGTTGATTATCCTGCAGCAATTTCTCGGCGATGGCTTTTCTTAACCCCGCTTCCCCAGCAGCCGGTCCGTAGCGAGTTTTTCCCTCATCGAGGGCCTTTTTCGCGGCAGCTTTGATGTGAGTGGGTGTGTCGAAATCTGGCTCCCCGGCGCTAAAACTACAGACATCTTCGCCGTTTTTCTTCATTTCCTTGGCCAGAGAGTCGATAGCTAGGGTAAGGGAGGGAGTAACTTGATTGACTCGTGACGCTAGTTTCATAGTATTTTACCCTGAAAGGGCTTTTTTGATGACCTACACAACCTTTAGTATTGTCCATTACCTCGATTGTTCTGGGTGTTTTTTTATATAATCTCCGGAATTGCCTCGATTGGGGATGCGGATGCGGATGCGGATGGGGTGTGGGGTGTGGGGTGTGGGGAGAACAAAGCTGCCTTTTGCATGAGTGCATGAGTGCATGAGTGCCTTCGTTATTGAGGATTTTTTCTTTTCGGGGGTTTTTGTTTGCTGGTAGAGAGTAAGGGAGCGGTTAATTTTTCATAGAGTTCAAAGAGGTATTCAATACGGTTTAATTCACTGGTAAAGGGTTGGGGACGATAACACAAATCAACGGCTTTGTCAAGTTTTTGGTGAGCTTTGAGCAAGTCGGGAGGCATGGTTAAAGGATCGTATAAATCGGCAAGGCTACTATCAGGATATTTTCCCCTTGTATCTAGCACAGCTTGAGCGCAAGTTTCGACGGTTTGTTTTTGTTTGTCGGTAATATTTTCTGGAAAAGTAAAATTATTATAAACAATATCTTTTGAGTAACGATAATCACTTTTTAATCTTCCACACACATATTTAACCCATGCCATGTGCATTTCTGAAGTAAGAATACCAAAATGATAAAGATTTGCATTAGGAATTAATAAAACTTGATCATTACCAATCACATTTTTATTCATAAAACCTATTGGAATATATTTTCTTCTTTCAGATGAGACGCGGGGAACAAGTAAATAATTCGTTTCGGGTTGTGCTATTTGACAGAATAGAGTAGGTGTCGCCGCAAATTTGCGAGTAGAAGCAGCTTTACTTTTTAATCTAAAATTTTTAACCTTATCTACTTTTTTTATGACTTCTGGTAATGTCTTTAATTCCCTGGGAGAAATATCAATTAACCATAGACAGTAGCGACTATAACCATTAATAAATTCTTGCGCTCCTGTATAAGGTCTAATCCATTTTTCTGCCTTCGGCTCTAATTTTAAAAATTCTTCTTTTTCTGGTTCTGTCAAAATAAAATTACCACCATCTCTTGGCATACTACCAAAACGCATTAATGGAATATTAGATAAAGGAAAACTTCGATTATAAATAATGATGTCACTTCCATCAACCAAATAGGGATTAATATTATTAGACTGAACAACTAATGATTCACCTTGAATATCTTCATAATCAAATAGGATTTTATTTGTTATATTAAAACTTCCAAAGCCAATAATTACACAATGAACTGCGGCGTTTCCTTTTGCTTCATTACTCCATTTAAAAGTACGATGGGCAAAATGAATTTTTAACTGATATTTTTGAAAAAGAATATTCCAAAGTAATGCAACTTGCTCCCCTTGAGATATAGAATTTGTGGAAACAAAAGCAACCCTGATTCTATTGCCCTGAATTATTTGAGCAGCCTTAATATACCATGCACACACATAATCTAAAACGCCTATTCCTTTCTCACCGTCGAAAACATAAGCCATATCATTCCTTTGCTGTTCGTTCATAATCATCGCACCAACAAAAGGAGGATTTCCTAAAATAAAATTGAGCTTCTCTTTTGATATAACTTCCTCCCAATCAATCCGCAAGGCATTTCCATTAACAATCTTTGCCGCTTTCTTTAATGGTAAACGCACAAAATACTGACCAAAAGTATTACTAACCTTAATATTCATCTGATGATCAATTAACCACATCGCCACCTCAGCAACTCTTACCGCAAACTCATCGTATTCAATACCCGCAAACTGATTCACATCTACCTGAATAATAGCACTAATATCTGTTACTAACTGTCCCGTTTTATTTAATTCCTGTAATACCAAAATTTCTAAATTGCGTAACTCACGATAGGTAATAATTAAAAAATTGCCGCAACCACAGGCAGGATCAAGAAAATATAAATTAGCAATCTTTTTCTGAAATTCTAGTAATTTATTGCGATTGCCTTTAATCTTCTCAAATTCTCTGGATAAATTATCTAAAAATAAGGGTTTAATTACCTTTTGAATATTCTTCTCGGAGGTATAATGCGCCCCTAAATTGCGTCGTTCTTTTGGATTCATCACCGCTTGAAACATAGAGCCAAAAAT
>VYLI01000104.1_pt1 | contig 12577 bp, 23 predicted proteins | sample 5109511 | NCBI WGS metagenome assembly VYLI01 (sample SAMN12291808, study PRJNA351875) | freshwater metagenome | isolation source: freshwater lake | place: USA: Michigan, MSU1 Lake | collected 2011-08-19
CGCGCCTGAGCTGGCGGCGCGCTGGGCGGCCTCGCTGGCGCTGAAGCGGGTCGGCGGCCTGAAGAACCGCATCGCGGGCTTCCAGCGCGACTTCGAGCCGGAGCTGGGCGTCGAGGACGGCGCGGGCGCCCTGCGGGCCTGAGCGCCCCGGCGGAGCGAGAATTCAGCTACGTCTCGCGTTGGCTATCGACGACTCGGGGAGAGACATCGATGAATTCGACGTCATGACGTCGAGTTAAAATGACTTTGCCGACCGTCGCGATCAGGTTCCGCTTCATTCCTGGAGAGGAGCCATCTCATGAAGAACCTTCTTGCCGTCGCCGCCACCGCACTCGCTGCCGCCGCGACGACACCTGCCTTCGCCCAGTCTGTGCAGATCGAGGACGCCGTGGCCCGCGTGGTCGTGATCGTTGAGGATCGCGCTGACGTGGCCGTGTCCGTCGAGGCGGGCACCGCCGACCTGCCGTCCCTGACGGTTCGCCGCGAAGGCGATGCGACCATCGTGAGCGGGGGTCTGTCCGAGCGCCGCTTCGCCATGCGCCGAAGCCGCATCCGTGATTGCCGCTCGGGTCCGCAGGGCGCCCCGCAGCCGGGCACAGGCGCGAGTGCCGAGGTCCGCGGTGTCGGTCGGGTCGAGCTGAGCCAGGCGCCGCTGGTCATCATCCGCGCGCCGCGCGACGTAAAGGTGAGCGCGGACGGCGCCGTGTTCGGCACCGTCGGCCAGGGCGCGCGCGAGGTGGACCTGTCCATCGCCGGCTGCGGCGACTGGACCGTGCCCAATGTGACGAACGACGTGAAGGTCAACATCGGCGGATCCGGCTCGGCCCTGCTGGGGGATTCACGCTCTCTGGAGGTCAACATCGGCGGGTCCGGAGAGGTGCGCGGCGGGACGACCGGCGCCTTCGAGATCAACATCGGCGGCTCGGGCGACGTGCGCCTCGCGGGGGCCACCGGACGTTCCGGCGCCGTCAGCATCGGCGGCTCGGGCGACGTTGAGGTTCGCGGCGGGACGCTGGAGGATCTCTCGGTGTCGATCGCCGGCAGCGGAGACGTCGTGTTCGGCGGCAGAACGGGCGATCTGGACGTCAGCATCGTCGGCGGCGGCGACGTGCGGGTGGCCGAAGCCACAGGTCAGGTCAGCCGCTCGATCATGGGGTCCGGCGAGGTGACCGTCGGCAAGCGCTGACGGGCCTTTGCCACGGTTTCGCCGCTTGACGGCGGCCGAGTCACCCGTCATAAGCGCCAACTCTTGTTGGGCCGGCTGTGCAGTTCGCTGCAGACGCGGTTCGCAGGAACGCCTCAAGACCCTGTTCTTTGCAGCCTCTTGGGATTAGTCGGCCTCGCGGCTCGCCGTGCAGGCCGATCGTTTTTGCGGATTGCGTACCCTGAGGGCTTCGGCCCGAAGGCTTCGGTCTTTGAAATGGTTCACAGGGACGCGGTCCACCGACCGCTTGGGAATAAGCACCGATATGGATCAGAGCATCCGCATCAGGCTCAAGGCCTTCGATCACCGCGTCCTCGACTTTTCGACGCGCGAGATCGTCAACACGGCCAAGCGCACCGGCGCGACCGTCCGCGGTCCGATCCCGCTGCCGACCCTGATCGAAAAGTTCACCGTGAACCGTTCGCCGCACGTCGACAAGAAGTCGCGTGAGCAGTTCGAAATCCGCACGCACAAGCGCGTGCTCGACATCGTCGACCCCACCCCGCAGACCGTGGACGCGCTCATGAAGCTCGACCTGTCCGCCGGCGTGGACGTCGAGATCAAGATTTAAGCGAGAGAGGCGGGATCCGATGCGCACATCAGCGCTACGAACGGGCGTGATCGCCAAGAAGCTGGGCATGACGCGCGTCTTCGCCGAAGACGGCGCGCACGTCCCGGTGACGGTGCTGCAGCTTGACGGCTGTCAGGTCGTCGGCCAGCGCACCCAGGCGCGGGACGGCTATGTCGCCCTGCAACTTGGCGCCGGCGCCAAGAAGGCCAAGAACACCAACAAGGCCCAGCGCGAAGCCTTCGCCAAGCTGGAAGTCGAGCCCAAGGCCCATGTGACCGAGTTCCGGGTGTCGGAAGACGCCCTGCTGGACGTCGGCGCCGAGCTGTCGGCCGATCACTTCGTGGCCGGCCAGAAGGTCGACGTCCAGGCCGAGACCATCGGCAAGGGCTTCGCCGGCGCCATGAAGCGCTGGAACTTCGGCGGTCTGCGCGCCACCCACGGCGTCTCGGTCTCGCACCGTTCGCACGGCTCGACCGGCAACCGCCAGGACCCGGGCCGCACCTTCCCCGGCAAGAAGATGGCCGGTCACCTGGGTCAGGAAGTCGTCACCACCCAGAACCTGACCGTGTTCCGCGTTGATGCCGAGCGTGGCCTGATCCTGATCAAGGGCGCCGTGCCCGGTCACGAAGGCACCTGGGTCAAGATCCGCGACGCCATCAAGAAGGCCCGCCCGGCCGAGGCCCCGTTCCCCGGCGGCATCAAGTCGGCCGCCTCCGTGGTCGAAGAGACCGCGCCGGCTGCGGACCTGCCCGTCGAAGAGACCGCGTCGGTCGAAACCGTCGAAGGCGGTGAAGCGCAATGAAGATTTCAGTCATCAAGATGGACGGCAAGGCCGCCGGCGACGTCGATGTGTCGGACTCCGTGTTCGGCATCACCGAGATCCGCGGCGATCTGCTGGCCCGCTACGTCAACTGGCAGCTGGCCAAGCGTCGCGCCGGCACGCACAAGGTCCAGACCCGGAACGAGAACTCTCGCACCGGCAAGAAGATGTACAAGCAGAAGGGCACCGGCGGCGCCCGTCACGGCTCGCGTCGTGCGCCCCAGTTCGTGGGCGGTTCGCGCGCCTTCGGCCCGGTCGTCCGCGACCACGGCTTCTCCCTGCCCAAGAAGGTCCGGGCCCTGGCTCTCCGCCACGCCCTGTCGTCCAAGGTCGTCTCGGGTGACCTGATCGTGGTCGACAACGTCTCGGTCAAGGAACCCAAGACCGCCGCCCTGCGTGAGCAGTTCGGCAAGCTGGGCTGGACCAAGACCCTGATCATCGCCGGTCCGGAAGTCGACGTCGGGTTCGGCCTGGCCGCCCGCAACATCCCGCTGGTGGACGTGCTGCCGAACGCCGGCCTGAACGTCTACGACATCCTGCGGGCCGACAAGCTGGTGCTGACCAAGGCCGCCGTCGAGGCGATCGAGGCCCGCTTCGCCAAGAAGGAGGCCGCGTGATGGCCGGCGCCCAACCCACTGCCAAACACTACGACACCATCCTGGCTCCGGTGATCACCGAGAAGGCCACGATCCTGTCGGAGCAGAACAAGGTCGTGTTCCGGGTCGCCGGAACCGCGACCAAGGACGAGATCGCCGCTGCGGTCGAGAGCCTGTTCAAGGTCAACGTCCTGAAGGTCAACACCCTGGTCCAGAAGGGCAAGACCAAGCGTTTCCGCGGCATCATGGGCCGTCGGGTCGACATCAAGAAAGCGATCGTGACGCTGGCCGAAGGCCAGTCGATCGACGTGACGACGGGGCTCTGATCCGATGGCGCTGAAGACCTACAATCCGACGTCGCCGGGCCGTCGCGCCCTGGTGCTGGTCGATCGTTCGGAGCTCCACAAGGGCCGTCCGGAAAAGTCGCTGGTCGAGGGCCTGACCAAGTCGGGCGGCCGCGGCCAGGGCGGACGCATCGCCGTTCGCTTCCGTGGCGGCGGGGCCAAGACCCTGTACCGCAAGATCGATTTCAAGCGTCGCAAGTTCGCCGAGGCGACCGTCGAGCGCCTGGAGTACGACCCCAACAGGACCGCTTTCATCGCGCTGATCACCTATGCTGACGGCGAGAAGGCCTACATCATCGCGCCGCAGCGTCTGAAGGCCGGCGATACGGTGGTTGCGGGCGAGAAAGTGGACGTCAAGCCGGGCAACGCCATGCCGCTGCGGTCCATGCCGGTCGGCACGATCATCCACAACATCGAGATGAAGCCGGGCAAGGGTGCCCAATTGGCCCGCTCGGCCGGGGCCTACGCCCAGCTGGTCGGCCGCGATCAGGGCTATGCCCAGATCCGCCTCGGTTCGGGCGAACTGCGTATGGTGCTGGACGGCTGCATGGCCACGGTGGGCGCGGTCTCGAACCCCGACCACATGAACCAGAACCTCGGCAAGGCCGGCCGTGTCCGTCACATGGGCTGGCGTCCGCACGTTCGCGGCGTCGCCATGAACCCGATCGACCACCCGCACGGTGGCGGCGAAGGCCGCACCTCGGGCGGTCGCACCCCGGTTACGCCGTGGGGCAAGGACACCAAGGGCACCCGTACCCGCAAGAACAAGGCGACGGACAAGTTCATCATCCGGACCCGCCACGTGAAGAAGGCTCGCTAAAGATGGCCCGTTCCTCCTGGAAAGGCCCGTTCGTCGACGGGTATCTGCTCAAGAAGGCCGACGCCGTTCAGTCGTCGGGCCGCAAGGACGTGATCAAGACCTGGTCGCGTCGCTCCACCATCCTGCCGCAGTTCGTCGGCCTGACGTTCGGTGTCCACAACGGCCAGAAGCATGTGCCGGTGTCGGTCTCCGAAGAAATGGTCGGCATGAAGCTCGGCGAGTTCGCCCCGACCCGGAACTTCCCGGGCCACGCGGCGGACAAGAAGGCCAAAAGGAAGTAACGCCGATGGCCAAGACCCAGAACCCCCGGCGCGTGGCGCCGACCGAAGCCCGCGCCAAGCTGGTGAACGTGCGGATCAGCCCGCAGAAGCTGAACCTCGTGGCCCAGTCCATCCGTGGTCTGCCGGTGCAGAAGGCGCTGAACGAGCTGGAGTTCAGCCGCAAGCGCATCGCCGGCGACGTCCGCAAGGTGCTGTACTCGGCCGTGTCCAACGCCGAGAACAACCACAACCTCGACATCGACAGCCTGATCGTGGCCGAGGCCTTTGTGGGCAAGAACCTGGTGATGAAGCGTTTCGCGAGCCGCGCTCGCGGTCGCTCCTCGCGCATCCTGAAACCTTTCGCCGAGATCACCATCGTGGTCCGCGAAGCCGGCGAGGCCGCCTGATGGGTCAGAAAGTCAATCCGATCGGGCTTCGGCTCGGCGTCAACCGCACCTGGGACAGCCGCTGGTTCGCCGGTGGCGCCGAGTATGCGCGCCTGCTGCACCAGGACCTGAAGCTGCGCGCCTGGCTGCGCGAGCGTCTGTCGGCCGCCGGCGTGTCGCGCATCATCATCGAGCGCCCGCACAAGAAGTGCCGCGTGACGATCTATGCCGCCCGTCCGGGCGTCGTGATCGGCAAGAAGGGCGCCGACATCGAGAAGCTGCGCAAGGACATCTCGGCCATGACCGAGGGCGAGGTTCACCTGAACATCGTCGAGGTCCGCAAGCCTGAGGTCGACGCCCAGCTGGTCGCCGAGAACATCGCCCAGCAGCTGGAGCGCCGCGTGGCCTTCCGCCGCGCCATGAAGCGCTCGATGCAGTCGGCCATGCGTCTGGGCGCCAAGGGCATCCGGATGAACGTCTCGGGTCGCCTCGGCGGTGCCGAAATCGCGCGCATGGAATGGTATCGCGAAGGCCGCGTGCCGCTGCACACCCTGCGCGCCGACATCGACTATGGCTTCTACGAAGCCAAGACGACCTACGGCATCATTGGCGTGAAGGTCTGGGTTTTCAAAGGCGAAGTGCTCGAGCACGACCCGATGGCCCAGGATAAGCGCTGGGCCCAGGAAGCCGCCGGCCCGTCGTCGAACGAAGGCCGCGAGCGTGGTGGTCCCCGTGGCGACCGCGGCCCGCGTCGCGACCGCGGACGTGAGGGCTAAGTCATGCTGCAACCGAAGAAGACCAAATTCCGCAAGGCCTTCAAGGGCCGTATCCACGGCGCGGCCAAGGGCGGCTTCTCGCTGAACTTCGGCTCCTATGGCCTGAAGACCCTGGAACCCGAGCGCATCACGGCGCGTCAGATCGAGGCGGCCCGCCGCGCGATCACGCGTCAGATGAAGCGCCAGGGCCGTGTCTGGATCCGCGTCTTCCCGGACGTGCCGGTGTCCGGCAAGCCGGCCGAAGTCCGCATGGGCAAGGGCAAGGGCGCGGTGGATCACTGGGCGGCGCGCTGCCACCCGGGCCGTATCCTGTTCGAGATCGACGGCGTCGCCGACGATGTGGCCCGCGAGGCCCTGCGTCTGGGCGCCGCCAAGCTGCCGGTCCGCACCAAGGTGGTCACCCGCCTGGACGCCGGCGTGGCGCATGTGGAGCACGTGGGCGCATGACCAAGATCGCCGACCTCCGGGCCCTGACGCCCGACCAGCTGTCCGACGAGCTGCTGAAGCTCAAGAAGGAACAGTTCAACCTGCGCTTCCAGGCCGCGACCGGCCAGATGGAAAAGACCCACCGGGTCTCGGAAGTGCGCAAGGACATCGCCCGCATCTCCACGCTTCTGCGTGCGACGCGCGCGACGGCTTAAGGAAACGAAGATGCCGAAACGAATTCTCGAAGGCGTGGTCGTCTCCGACAAGGGCGACAAGACCGTGATCGTCAAGGTGGAGCGCACCCTGCTGCACCCCGTCCTGAAGAAGACCGTCCGCCGGTCCAAGAAGTATCACGCCCACGACGAGGCCAATGCCCTCAAGGTCGGCGACGTCGCCCGCATCGTCGAGTGCGCCCCGAAGTCCAAGCTGAAGACCTGGGAAGTTCTCTCCCCGGCCTCGGCTTCGTAATCAGAAGGCTCTGATCCTATGATCCAGATGCAAACTAACCTGGAGGTGGCCGACAATTCGGGCGCTCGCCGGGTCATGTGCATCAAGGTGTTGGGCGGCTCCAAGCGCCGCTACGCCTCGGTGGGCGACACGATCGTGGCCTCCGTCAAGGAAGCCATCCCCCGTGGTCGCGTGAAGAAGGGCGACGTCGTGCGCGCCATCGTCGTGCGCACCGCCAAGGACATCATGCGCAAGGACGGCTCGGTCATCCGCTTCGACAAGTCGGCCGCCGTGATCGTCAACAAGCAGAACGAGCCGGTCGGCACGCGGATCTTCGGCCCGGTTCCCCGTGAACTGCGCGCCAAGAACCACATGAAGATCATCTCGCTGGCCCCGGAGGTCCTGTAACCATGGCCGCCAAGATCAAATCCGGCGACAACGTCGTCGTCCTGACCGGCAAGGACAAGGGCCGCACCGGCAAGGTGACCCGGGTCCTGCCGACCGAGAACCGTGTTCTGGTTCAGGGCATCAACATGGTCCAGCGCCACACGCGCCCGACCCAGGCCGACCCCCAGGGCGGCATCAAGAACAAGGAGGCGTCGCTGCACCTGTCGAACGTCGCGATCGCCGACGCCAACGGCAAGGCCAGCCGCGTGGGCTTCCGCATGGAAGACGGCAAGAAGGTGCGCTTCGCCAAGACGACGGGAGACGTCATCTGATGTCCGATGCTGCCTACACCCCCCGGCTGAAGTCCGAGTACCAGGCGCGGATCCGCACCGCGCTGAAGGAAAAGTTCGGCTACACCAACGAGATGCAGGTGCCCAAGCTGGACAAGATCGTCCTGAACATGGGCATCGGCGAAGCCGTGGCTGACTCCAAGAAGGCCACTGCGGCCCTCAAGGACCTGAGCCAGATCGCTGGCCAGAAGGCCGTGCCGACCAAGGCCCGCAACTCCATCGCCGGCTTCAAGCTGCGCGAGGGCATGGTCATCGGCGGCAAGGTCACCCTGCGCGGCGACCGCATGTATGAGTTCCTGGACCGTTTCATCACCGTGGCGCTGCCGCGCGTGAAGGACTTCCGGGGCCTGAAGGGCACCTCGTTCGACGGACGCGGCAACTACGCCACAGGTCTGAAGGAACACATCGTGTTCCCCGAGATCAACTACGACCAGATCGACCAGATGTGGGGGATGGACATCATCGTCTGCACCACCGCCAAGACCGATGCGGAGGCCAAGGCCCTCCTCACCGAGTTCAAATTCCCGTTCGTGAACTGATCGGGAAGGAAAGAGCACCATGGCCAAGAAAAGCGCCGTAAACCGCAACGAGCACGTCAAGAAGCTTGTGGCGAAGTATGCCGCGAAGCGGGCCGCCCTGAAGGCGACCGCCAACGATGAATCCCTGCCGCTTGAGGAGCGCTTCGACGCGCGCCTGAAGCTGGCGGCCCTGCCGCGCAACTCGGCGCCGACCCGCATCCGGAACCGGTGCGAGGTGACGGGTCGCCCGCGCGCCTACTATCGCAAGCTGAAGATGAGCCGGATCGCTCTGCGCGAGCTGGGCAACAAGGGCCAGATTCCTGGCCTGACGAAGTCGAGCTGGTAAGGGGAGCATGCAGTCATGATGATCAACGATCCCCTCAGCGACATGATCGCCCGCATCAAGAACGCCGCGACCCGCAAGCGTTCCAAGGTGCTCACCCCGGCTTCCCGCCTGCGCCAGCGCGTCCTCGACGTGCTGCAGGCCGAGGGCTACATCCGCGGCTACAGCCTGGTCGAGAACCCCGGCGAATTCCCCCAGTTCGAGATCGAGCTGAAGTATTTCGACGGCCAGCCGGTGATCGCCGAGATCGCCCGCGTGTCCAAGCCCGGCCGTCGCGTCTACTCCGCCATCTCGGATCTGAAGCCGATCAAGAACGGTCTCGGCATCTCGATCCTGTCGACGTCCAAGGGCGTCATGTCCGACGCCGCCGCCCGCGACCAGAATGTCGGCGGCGAAGTCCTCTGCAGGGTCTACTGACATGTCCCGTATCGGCAAGAAGATCATCGCCGTGCCCAAGGGCGTGACCGTCACGATCGACGGCCAGACGGTCTCCGTGAAGGGCCCCAAGGGCGAAAGCTCCTGGACTGTCGCGGAAGAGATCGTCGTGACCCAGGACGACGGCGGCCTGTCGCTGGCGCTGAAGGCGGACACGCCCCGCGCCCGCGCCATGTGGGGCCTGTCGCGCACCCTGCTGGACAACATGGTGACCGGCGTCACCACCGGCTTCGAGAAGACCCTCGAACTGGTCGGCGTCGGCTATCGTGCAGCCTTGAAGGGCCAGGCCCTGTCGCTGCAGCTCGGCTTCAGCCATGAGGTCGACGTTCCGCCTCCGGCCGGCATCACCTTCGCCGTCCCGAAGCAGACCGAGATCAAGATCTCCGGCGCCGACAAGCAGGCCGTCGGTCAGGTCGCCGCCGTGATCCGCAAGTTGCGTCCCCCCGAGCCCTACAAGGGCAAGGGCGTGCGCTACGCCGGCGAGGCCGTGCGTCGCAAGGAAGGCAAGAAGAAGTAAGCCATGGCCACCACCCTCAAGCAAAACGCCAAGCGTCGCGCCGAGCGCACCCGCCGCCGCCTGAAGGCCGTGGCCAACGGCCGTCTGCGCCTGTCGGTCCACCGCTCGGACAAGAACATCTCGGCCCAGATCATCGACGACGCCCAGGGCGTGACCGTCGCCGCCGCCTCCTCGCTGGAAGCTGGTCGCGGTTCCAAGGGCTCGGACACGGCCGCTGCTGCCATGATCGGCAAGCTGGTGGCCGAGCGCGCTCTCGAGAAGGGCGTCAAGGACGTGGTCTTCGACCGCGGCGGCTACATCTATCACGGACGGGTGAAGGCGCTGGCGGATGCCGCGCGTGAAGCCGGCCTGAACTTCTAAGGACCGCACAGATGGCGCAAGCACCTCAACGTGGCGGCGGCGGCAACGACCGCAACCGGCGCGACAACCGCAACGCTCCCGTCGACGGTCCGGATTCGGACATCGTCGAGAAACTGGTCCACATCAACCGCGTCGCGGCCACGGTCAAAGGCGGCCGCCGGTTCTCGTTCGCGGCCCTGATGGTCGTCGGCGACGGCAAGGGCCGCGTCGGCTTCGGTCACGGCAAGGCGCGCGAAGTGCCGGAAGCCATCCGCAAGGCGACCGAAGAAGCCAAGAAGACGATGATCCGCGTGCCGCTGCGCGAGAACCGCACCCTGCACCACGACGGCAACGGCCGTTGGGGTGCCGGCAAGATCATGATGCGCGCCGCCCCTCCCGGGACCGGCGTGATCGCGGGCGGTCCGATGCGCGCCGTGCTCGAAACCCTCGGCGTCCAGGACGTCGTGGGCAAGTCGACCGGCTCGTCGAACCCCTACAACATGATCCGCGCCACCTTCGAGGCCCTCAAGGTCCAGTCGTCGCCCCGCCAGGTCGCGGCCAAGCGCGGCAAGAAGGTCGCCGACCTGATGGGTCGTCGCTCCGACGGCGCCTCGTCGCCTGAAGCCGTGGAGTCCTGATCATGGCCAAGAAAGACAGCGCCACCGTCACCATCCGCCAGACCGGCAGCCCGATCCGTCGCAAGTCGGACCAGCGCGCCACCCTGGCGGGCCTGGGCCTGAACCGCATGGGTCGCGAGTCGACCCTGGAGGACACGCCCTCCGTCCGCGGCATGATCGCCAAGGTCGCCCACATGGTGGAAGTGGTCGAGAAATAGGTTCGGGGGCTGGGGATTGGGGACTGGGGACTGGATCGGGCAAATGCCCCCAGTCCCCAGTCCCCAGTCCCCGAGCCCCTTTCGACATAGCCGAGTCCGGTCTCAGACCGGGCGCTAGCACCCGAAAGGATCAGGCACATGAAACTGAACGAAATCCGCGACAATGCAGGCGCTCACAAGAAGCGCATGCGCGTCGGCCGGGGCCCCGGCTCCGGCAAGGGCAAGACCTCGGGCCGCGGCGTCAAGGGTCAGAAGTCCCGCACCGGCGTCAGCCTGCTGGGCTTCGAAGGCGGTCAGATGCCGCTGTACATGCGCATGCCCAAGCGCGGCTTCAACAATCCGGGTGCCCTGAAGCTGGCCGAGGTCAATCTGTGGCGTCTCCAGGACGCCGTGGACGGTGGCAAGCTGGATGCCAAGTCCGAGATCCGCGGCGAGGCCCTGGTCGCCGCCGGCGTGATCCGTCGCGTCAAGGACGGCGTGCGGGTGCTGGGCACCGGTGAAATCAAGGCCAAGCTCAACCTTGTCGTCTGGTCGGCCTCGGCCGGCGCGGTCAAGGCCATCGAGGCCGCGGGCGGCACCATCGTGCAGGAGCGGATCGCCGCCGAAGCCAAGGCCGCTGCGCGCGTCGAGAAGCGCAACGCCGCCAAGGGCAAGGCCCCTCCGGCCAAGGCGCCGAAGGGCGACGCCAACAAGGTTTCCGCCCGGGCCCGGCGCTCCGCCGCCAAGGCCTGACGACAAAGGGCGGTGGCGGCCCTCGCAACCGGGCCGCAGACCGCCTATCTGACGGCCACCTAGTCGTGGGGACGCGTAATGGCTTCGGCCGCTGAACAACTTGCCGCAAACATGAACATCGGGTCGTTCGCCAAGGCGACCGACCTGCACAAGCGCCTGCTTTTCACCCTGCTGGCGCTCCTGGTCTACCGGATCGGCACCTTCGTGCCGATCCCGGGGATCAACTCCGAGGCCTTCCTCGCCTTCTTCCAGGATCCCGACGGGCAGCGCGGCATCCTGGACATGTTCAACATGTTCTCGGGCGGCGCGGTCGAGCGGATGGCCGTGTTCGCGTTGAACGTGATGCCCTACATCTCGGCGTCGATCATCGTGCAGCTGATGGCGGCGGTCTATCCGCCGTGGGAGAAGCTGCGCAAGGAAGGCGGCGAGAGTGGCCGCAAGACCCTGAACCAGTACACCCGTTACCTGACGGTGCTGCTGGCGCTGATGCAGTCCTTCGGCATCGCCGTGGGTCTGAACGCCCAGCAGGGACTGGTCGATGAGCCGGGGCTGTTCTTCATCATCTCGACGGTGACGGTCCTGACCGGCGGCACCATGTTCCTGATGTGGCTGGGCGAGCAGGTGACGGCGCGCGGCGTCGGCAACGGCATCTCGCTGATCATCTTCGCCGGCATCGTGGCGGTCCTGCCGTCCACGGTGGCGCGTCTGCTGGGCCTCGCCCAGCAGGGTCAGATCGCGGTCTTCACCCTGCTGTTCGTGGCCGTGCTGGCCGTGGCCACCATCGTCTTCATCGTCTTCATGGAGCGGGCCCAGCGCCGGCTGCTGATCCAGTATCCCAAGCGCCAGGAGGGCAACCGGATGGCGGGCGGGGAGCGCAGCTTCCTGCCGCTGAAGGTCAACACCGCGGGCGTCATTCCGCCAATCTTCGCCTCGTCCCTGCTGCTGCTGCCCGCGACGGTGGCCCAGATGACGGCGACGGCGGACCTGCCGCCGTGGATCTCGTCCTGGCTACCGACCCTGACGGCCCAGCTTCAGAACGGCCAGCCGCTGTTCATCCTGCTGTACGCCGCGCTGATCATCTTCTTCTGCTTCTTCTACACCTCGATCACCTTCAATCCCGAGGACACGGCCGAGAACCTGCGCAAATACGGCGGCTTCCTGCCGGGCATCCGTCCGGGCAAGCGCACGGCCGAGTATCTGGACTATGTGCTGACCCGGTTGACGGTCATCGGCGCGGCCTACATCACCTTCGTCTGCCTGCTGCCGGAGTTTCTGGTGATGGGCATGGGGTCGGCGATCTATTTCGGCGGCACCTCGATCCTGATCGTGGTCTCGGTGACGATGGACACGGTGGCGCAGATCCAGTCACATCTGTTGGCCCACCAGTACGAAGGCCTCATCAAGAAGGCCAAGCTGCGCGGCCGCGGCGGTCGCGGCACGCCCGCGCCGGCGCGTCGCTGACCTTGGTGGC
>VYLI01000105.1_pt1 | contig 12517 bp, 10 predicted proteins | sample 5109511 | NCBI WGS metagenome assembly VYLI01 (sample SAMN12291808, study PRJNA351875) | freshwater metagenome | isolation source: freshwater lake | place: USA: Michigan, MSU1 Lake | collected 2011-08-19
TAATTCTTCTTGCTTTTTCCAATCGGTTAGCATTGAAGAAGTTTGAGCATATCCTACTCTTTCTTGCTTTTCGTACCATGCTTGTGTTCGTTCGTGGAGAGCTTTATTGTAAACCAATCTTACACAGCCCAAAGTGCGCCGCAATAGCGACTCTTGTTCGAGTGTGGGGTAAAATCGAAACCAATAGGCTTTTTCCATGGGGAGCATTTTAGCATATATTTCGTAAATGTGCTAGTATTTAACAGTAAAGCCGTCGTAGAACGACGGGGTTTCAGACCCAAAATTTTCGATGAGCGATCGCAAAGACCCAGAAAAACTCGCTTCGGAAAATAGGGCTGATAACCCGGAAAATAACGGTAAAACCAGTTTATCGCCCCCCGATGCCTCCGAATACGTCTCCTCTTTATCTTCCCGTAATCCTGTGCGTCAGCGCATCCTACTATTAAAAGATCTTCGACCGGGTAACGCGGGGTTACTACTGGCCCCCCTGATGGTGATGACCATCGGCCTAGTCTTTAGCTGGGACTGGTTAGGCTTTTCTGGGGCGATAGTAGCGATATTAATATCTTTACAGGTAATTTTGCCCTCTATTCGCCAGTGGATCGCCCATTATCTCACCCCCTCTGAACGTCAGACGGTTTTTGCCTTTATAGTTTTTATAGCTGCTCTGGCAGCATTAGGGAAATATTTAGGAGTTTACGGGCGAATATTGCGATGGTTAGAGAGTTTTAAATACGATGAGTTTGGTTCCTGGGCCGAGTGGGTGGGGGCCTTGGGACAGATTATGATCGCCGTGTTAGCGGTCTATGTGGCCTGGGAACAGTACGTTATTTCTAAGGATTTAACCATACAACAAAATCGCATTACCCAACAACAGACGATCGATTCCTATTTTCAAGGGATTTCCGATCTAGCCTTGGATGAGGAGGGATTTTTAGAAGATTGGCCCCAGGAAAGAGCGATCGCAGAAGGTCGCACCGCTTCCATCCTCAGCAGTGTCGATGCCTCTGGAAAAGCGAAAATACTGCGTTTTTTGAGTCAATCGCGGCTATTATCACCGATTAAACGAGATCGTTATCTAGGCAGACCGATTCTAGACGGGGAAGGGGGTTATGCGGAGGATCGAGAGTTCGGTACAAGAGTAGTACAATTGGGGGTAATGTTAGCGGGGTCAGACATTTCTGGGCAGGATTTGCGCTGGACGGATTTAAGCGAAGCGAATATGGTGCGGGCCGATTTAAGTTATAGCGATTTGGTGAAAGCAAATTTATCGCGGACAATTCTCTACGAAGCTAGTTTAAGAGGGGCAGATATGAAAGGGATGCGTTTATTTTATGGTTCCCTAGAAAATGCTACCCCCCGCAGTCGTACCATTCCCCCCAATTATGACACTGGAGAACACACGGGAGCAGTGGTAGAAAATGTCAATTTTACCGGGGTGAAAAACATGAGCGAGGAACAACGTCACTATTGTTGTCGTTGGTGTGGGGAAAAGTCGCGCGCAACCATTCCGGGAGGATGTGGTGATATTGCCAATCTTTTGGGCCGTTAACGAAAAACCCTAATTAGAATATCTCCTCATCGGTAAGGGCAGTGCTATAATCATCGGTATTAATGGCCAATAATTCCCACAAATTTATGAATCAAAAAGTCTTTATTCTTGCCACTGCTTCCGCTAGTTTATTAGCCCTATTAGTTACCACTAACTCCGTACAAGCTGCCCCAGAGTCCTTTCATCCTAGTTTCAACACCGAGAACTTAGGTGACATGATTATCGGCAAGACAACCGGCGAAGAAAATCCGATTTTACGTCATCTTAATTGTAGTTGTGCCACCTGCACACAATCCTTTAACTCCTCACTCAATTGATAATTTTCCACCCCAACGATCCTGGGGTATAAAAGTCCGCTCTAGATTAATTTTTGCCACGGGTTCTGTGAGGGTAAATTCTCCCGATTCGATTAGTGCTTTTAATTCTAAAGCGGCTTCCCGGGCCAAGGAAATACTTGCCAAAGGAGCCACCCTAACACTTTTTCCCTCGATCATAATCCGACCGCTTTTTAGTTTAGCGTAGGTGATTAAACCAAAGGTAGGACGGACTCGCCGGGGAATAGAAAAATCCACCACTGGAGCGACAATTTCCTCATCTTTTACCGCACAATGTCGAACGATTTCCTCGCTTAAAATTGGAATCGGTACTGCTACCCCCAACATTAAAGAAGCCCCATAATTTTTGAAATAACAACCCCGCACCCAGCGAGAATTCATTTGTTTAGCATCACCAATTAAGGCTAAGGTGGAAGCCGGTCCAATAGGAGTTCGATTTTGTAGGCGTTTTTGCAGGGGAAAATGTTGGGTTCCTTCCCAGGCAATATAACCGATTCCTCCTCCTAAAAAAAGGCGCGTACCGATGCCTATAGCCTCTAAATCGGGGTCATTTAACAGGGGAGAAATTGCCCCTGGGTTAGAATAAACTGCATTACCTAATCTCGGCTGTAGTGGTCCTAAATAAGTATATAAAGTCCGCTCTCCCCCATTGACTCCGACGATAAAATTCTGGTAGAGATTGCGAGGATTAAAAAGATAAAATTGATTGATAGTCTCCTTAGAAATAATCGTTTCAAAAGAAGTGCGAGGATAACAATCGGTGGCCTGGCCGACAGCGCGCAATTGAATCGATTTTCCAGCGATTAAATCCTCAATAATATGTCCGCCACCCCTTTCGGGATTTTCTCCCTCTAAATTCTCATTTTTGGCCGCTAGATCACTAATAGCACTGGCTCCTAAATATAAATCCACCGCCCCAAAACCGGCATAAGCAGGAATCCCATCTAACCAACATTGACGAATTTTTATCGGCGGATCCGTCTGACCTAAATTAATAATTGCCCCCGAAGATTCCATCGGTTCAAAAGTTCCCGTACAAACCACATCTACTTGGGAAAAAACCTCCTTAATTCCCATCTCGGTAACGCGGCTTTTTAATTCCTCTACTGTCCAGACTACAGCCGTTTTTTTAGCGATTTTGTCGTTGATTTCAGCGATTGTTCTCATAATAAAAATTGGCAAGATGGGGGTTAGGGAGCTTTTTGCTGTTGTCAGTAAACAGTAATCAGATTTGAGTTTTCAGTGAGTGGTATTAACTGAGCAGTATTAAATGGCCGTAACAGTGCTGTCTTTTCACTGATTACTGATTACTGATCACTGATCACTGTTATAAGATGAAAAAGGGAAAATTTACGATCGAAGCTTTTCTATGACAGTTACACCCGTTTCAGCCTCCTTTAATCCTGTTTCTGGTCTAGTTAACCGTATTCTCGGCATAAAACCGCTTTTTGACATCGCTCGCTATCAGGCGCGCAATATGATGATTAAAAGAGCCGAAAAACTAGGCGTACCTTGGCGAGAAACCGTCAAACAATGGCAGCAACGGGATTGGAGTCGGGAACTGCAAGCGATAGAAAATCCCGATCTCGTCTATCCCGAATACTACGTTTGTTCTTTCCACGCTTACGAAAAGGGCAATTTAGACTGGTTGCCAGCTTTTGAGGTAGAATCTGCCGCCTATGCTGTCCATTCTACCATCTGGCCCGGGGCGGGGATTGACGGCGATCCGCGATTGCGACGGGAATATCACCGGATATTGAAGGAGCAAATCAAGGCAGAAATTAACGATATTGTCGATTTAGGCTGTAGTGTCGGCATGAGCAGCTTCGCGCTGCAAGATACTTATCCTCAAGCGCGGGTAACTGGTTTAGATCTCTCTCCCTACTATTTAGCCGTTGCCCAATACCAAGCTCAACAAAAACAAAAGACGATTCAATGGCAACACGCAGCCGCAGAAAAAACTCAATTACCTAGTCAGTCCTACGATCTGGTATCTTCGTTTTTAATGTTCCACGAACTACCCCAACAGGCTACTAGAGAAATTTTCGCCGAAGCGCGTCGTTTATTGCGATCGGGGGGTTATTTGACGCTGATGGATATGAATCCGCGCTCGGAAATTTATCGAAAAATGCCCCCTTATGTCCTAACCTTACTCAAGAGTACCGAACCCTATCTCGATCAATATTTTACTCTCGATATCGAACAGGCATTAGTTGAAGCCGGGTTTCAACCACCGATCATTACCCCCACCAGTCCCCGACATCGAGCGATTGTTGCGCGGGTTTCCGAATCATAATTTTGAGGTAATCAATGAAGATAATTTTTCGTCAAAGTTGGACAAAGATATTAACTATTGTCCCTATCTTCCTGTTAATTTTTGCCAGCAAAACCCTTGCCCATCATGCCATGGCAGGGCAAACTCCCGATAATTTTTTGAACGGATTTTTATCGGGTTTAGCTCACCCGGTTATCGGTTTAGATCATTTAGCTTTTGTGGTGGCTAGTGGTTTAATTGCTGTGGGGATGGAACAGGGTTTATTAATTCCGATCGCTTTTGCGATTGCCACTTTAATCGGGACGGGTATTCATTTACAGGGGATAAATTTACTTTTTCCTGAAGGGATTATTGCCCTTTCCGTGGTGATTTTTGGCGTGATTTTAACCCTGAAAAAAGGTTTACAAACTCATTCTAATCTCTATACGATCGCCCTGGCAACTTTGGCAATGATCGGGGGAATTTTCCACGGTTATGCCTACGGAGAATCAATTATCGGGGCGCGGGTTGCCGCTTTAGTTGCCTATTTAATTGGTTTTACCGTCATGCAATTAGCGATCGCATCTGGTGCTTTTTTCCTTGGCAGTGTCATCAAGGAAAAATTAGCCAAGCAAGCAACTCTAATTAGCAAGTTAATCGGATTAGCAATTATGGCGATCGGTACAACTTTTTTAGTGGGAATTAAGTAAATTAATCTCGATGGGGCTAATTATTAATGAAATCAATTATCAATATTAGCCCCTGTTAGCTATCAATGTTGTTGACAATTATTTTTCACTCCAAAGTAACGGAACTAAATCATCGACAAAGCACGATAAATCAGCAAAATCATAAGGATATTGATTAGACATTATCTTAAAATCACCTTCTGTAATTGCTCTCATTTTTATCCCAGCAAGTTTTTGAAAATTTGTTTTTGATTTCATCTCTTTATAATTACCGGTAGGGGTGATATGGATTATTACTCCATTACAAGCCATTTCCCAATGATTATTATAGGAACGATTCTGACGAGCTAGGGCTTTTTGTGCGCGACTGCCTATTTGAAAATCTTCTGGTCCACTGATTCTTCCCCAAGGTTTTCTTCTAATCTTAAAACTGGTATTTATATTATTATTTTCTTGAATAAAATTTTTAATCTTTGCGGCTGTCCCTTTCGGAGAACAATCTGTCCAGTCATATTTCAAATGAATATGTGGTAGCTCTTGAGAAGTTTGTGGTTTAAACCCAATAATGATTAATCGTCGATAAAATTCCCTGAGAAAATTTTGGAAGACAAATTCCGATGGTACAATTTGTGGAGATTTCACTTGTGTTCCATTTAGCAAAGGTTGAAAATTTTTAATTAGATACACTTCAATCTCATTTAATTCCTCATCATTCCAAACTTGCCAAGCTATTCTTACGGGATAATCTTGATTAATTTCTTGTAATTGATATTCACGATGGTGATTTTTCCAGCGAGCTAAAAGATTAGATGCTTGACCAATATAAAGAATTCTATTTTGAGAATCGATAGCAAAATATATAGCTGAACAATCCGGAAGTTGATTTAAATTATCTAGGTCAACTGAAGGCATTTTTAGAGGGTCGAACAACATAAATTTACTGTTATTTTATTTTCCTTTTTTTGCGATTAATTGTTTCGTTAACTCTTCGATTATTTTCAAGCCTCAAAAACTGTTCCCGTTCGGCTGTAGCATTTGTACTAAAATTTCCAATATGCAGTTTAAATTCAGTACAGCTTACTATTTTGGCTCTACCGAACCTGTCATGTAAAACTATCAACAAATCATGCTTGTAAAGCTTGTATAATAAGGCTTTGAGTTTTTGTTAGATTGATATTTATCAACTTTAGAGCATTGCTGGGCAGAGAGGGAGCTTGAGGAATTTTCTACAGTGTAAGTTCGGAAGAACCACTATTTTTTTAGGTTTCCGAGGGGAAGTAACCAAACAGTTTTTTATAATCAGATGCCAGATATCCTCGGTGAAAAAAACCTAATTCTTCAGCAATTTCATGAATTAATTTTGTCTGATTATTTTGGTTAAGAGATTGATGTAAAGCATTAAGACGAAGCAATTTAAAATAATTGTAAGGAGACATTTGATAGAAGTCTTTAAATATATATTCTAAGGTGCGTTGACTTACTTCTAGTTCTTGACAAATCGTTGGAATAGTAAGATCAGAACGCAGATTTTTTCTCATCATTTCTTCGGCTTTTTTGAGGATAGAGGTGCGTCTGATAGTGTTTTTAGGAGGTTTAATATCTTTGGTTACTGCTAAAGTCAAAAGAAAATCTTTGACAATTTCTTCTTTTAATTTTTGACTGACAAAATTCAATCTTAATGCTTTTCTTTGCTCAGATATTTGTTGGCGATTTAAATTAAATAGCATTTGATAAAGTTGATGACAAGATTGTTGGAGATGACGAATTTTTTCCGATGGGCAAATCACAATAGAAGAAGCGGAAGCATTTAAAAACTTTTTCGCTTCTGGTAGCTCTAAAGTTTGGCACAATTGCTGCAGATAATTATCATTAACGTAAAGATGAAAACGATTGGAAAAAGGCCGTTGAAAAACGGAAATTTCTGATTTAGGGGGCATAATCCCCAGATAGTTATTTTCTAATGGGTACAAATTTTGGAAGAAGACAGAATTCACTTGAAGAGGAATCGCAAAACACCACATTTGAGAATGAATTACTCCCGCAACATTCGTTAAACAATTACGTTGAGATAACTCTAACATCACTTCATTGGTGATGATCCTTGAAAGATACCCTTCAAAATAATCGCCACTGAGTTGTAAAGCATCTAAGTTGAGAAATTCTCGATTCTGAAAATAGCGAGAAAAGTCACAAACATATTCACTTTTAAAGGTTAATTCCTGAGAATTAATGAAAATATCGGTCTTATTGTCAAAAATAAACATCTATATATAACTATTTGGTTATTGAGTGAAATCAAAAATTTTTTTGCCCATCAATTTAAAAACTTGCGTTTTTTGGATCATCTTAGCATAGCGGAGTGAGTAGTATGAGTTACAGCAGAGTTGGTTTGTTAATTTTGTCCATCAGTGTAATTCCAGTTAAATCTCTCACTTTTTTCCGTTATCAATTACTCAGGAGATTTCGATGGCTAAACAATATATGCCCCTTGAAGATTGCTCTGGGTCTGCGGTATTGGGTGGAGAAATTCCGCAATTACGTCCCCCGGCATTTTCTGATGCTCCAAAATATACCACATTTAGCTATACCTATTATCCAGGGGTATCAGAAATTTACGAGGCTGTTGCTCCTAATATTAGCACTCGTTTCTATGCGATCGAAGCAGCTATTGATTTCTCCAAAGCTAAAGGGGACTTACAAGCTGTTCTGATGGCGCACGGCGGATATTTTGGTGAACATGGTTTCTACATCTATCAGGGAAAACTATGTTATGTCTATAACTGGTTAGGGCAGCCACAGAAGATCGCTTGTGATCTTCCTCGTCTTAGTGGCGAGGTGACACTCAAAGTTGAATTTGCCAAACCAAAGATAATCGCCCCTTCAGATGAAAAGTTGGGTGACAGCACGATATATGAGATGAAACTTTATATTAATAACATCGAACAAAATGTCGATATTATAAGAACTTTTTCAAATCATACTCTTAACTTCCTAATTCCATATAAACACGAGATTCCTTGCGAGTTTCAAGGTGCGAAGCTGCGAAGAATTAACGTTACTATTACCAATGATGTTAGTGGGATCAATGATGATCAGTTATGATCGATTATGAGAAAAAAGTGTACCAAAATAAGTTAGATAACTAGGCTGGTCTCATTTTTATCGGTCACTAAGTAATAGGGCAAAATTAACTTCTTGGTTAGGATAGGCACTCATGCAAGAGGCAAGAGGTAGTTAGATATGTGTAATTAATTGTGTCTAGCTACTCAGATAACTAAAAATATCCACAACTTTCCATTGTAGAATAACCTGCCTAAAACCGACAAAATTTAAATATTAAACCATGGAAGAAAAATGCTGTCCTGCCGAAAAATCAGCAGAAATTCAAAAATTATTAGATACAGCCACTTTATTGGTCGGTTTACCCCCTGAAAACCTCGCTCAAGTTACTTCTCATGCTGTCACCCGCACTCATCCTGCTAATCAGGCGATTTTATTAGAAAATGATTGGGGTGGTTCGGTTTACTTTATTCTGGATGGTTGGGTGAAAATTCGTACTTACGATATGGGGGGTAAAGAAGTCACCTTAAATATCGTCGGTAAAGGGGAAATAGTCGGAGAAATGGCCGCTTTAGACGAATCTACCCGCTCCACCGATGCTATCACCTTAACCACGGCCACAATTAGCAGTATTCCCGCCCAAGATTTTGTTAATCTGCTCAAATCGGAACCTTTAGCGGGAATTCGTCTTTCTCAGTTAATGGCCAAGCGTTTGCGTCAACTTAACCGGCGTTTACGTTTGTGCGAGGCCGATAGTCTCTCCAGAGTCGCCGATACTTTACTCTTTTTGGCCGAAGGTCAAGGACAAAAAAGCGGCCAGGGTACGATAATTCCTAATTTACCTCACCGGGAATTGAGTAGCATTAGTGGCCTGGCCCGGGAAACCGTGACCCGATCCTTGACCAAATTGCAGAAAAAAGGCCTGATTCAACGACAGCAGGAATCTCTGTGTATTCCCGATCTAGCCGCTTTAGGAAGAGTGATCTCCTAAATTCAGTTATCAGCTTCTGAAGGCAAAAGGTAAGACCCCCCAACCCTAGGGCTGTTTCATTCTCCGAATCTAATTCTTTTTTTTGCTACCCTTAATCGCTTATGAGGTAAGCTAGGGAGCAGGGGAGTACAGGTTTTTGCTTTCATGGTAGGTTGATTCATGAATCAACCTACAAAGCACGACGTTTTGACAAATTTTCAGCTATTTATTCCGAGAATTAGCTTAACATAGGAAAAATAACAGTTTTTGGTGTTACTAAGAAAATATAATGAGAGAAATTTGGGGTTCCCTATTTATTTTTTTAGTCTGTCCTATAATCGGGGGACTGCCTCTGATCGATTGGATAAATTATCTAGTAACTGGACGTAAATTATCCCAATTAGGGACTGGTAATATCGGTGTAACTGCTGCCTTTTACCATGGGGGTAAATTAGTGGGAATTTTGGCGGTAATTTCGGAAGCCGCCAAGGGAATTATCGTTATTTTCCTAACCCGTGTCTTTTTTCCCACCGGCTCCCCTTGGGAATTATTAGCTTTAATTGCCTTAGTTATGGGGCGCTATTGGTTAGGAAAAGGCGCGGGAACTACTAATGTTTTCTGGGGATTAATTGTTCACGATTTTGTCGCTGTTTTTCTCACCTTAATTATTAGTGGGATTAGCTTTACTATTTTTCGAGAAAAATCTACGGGTAGATTGGTAGGATTATTTTTATTAGCTTTAATTCTCACCTTGCGCCGTCCCCACGATTCAGGTTATATTATAACTGCCATTGCTTTAGCCTGTTTATTAGGGGCAATTTTTCAAAAAATAGCCGACGATTTAGACTTACCTGAAGCAAGTGTTAACAATGAATCAAAAACTATGTTTCGTTTTTTTCGTGGAGATCGATCGCTCCAAACTCTTGATGACAATCTGGCATCTTCAAAAGTGGGACAAAAAGCCGCCACTTTAGCCTATCTTAAGCGTGCCGGTTATCCCATTCCTAGGGGTTGGATTTTACCACCAGGGGATGATCCACAACCATTAATAGAATCTCTTAATCCTGATATTAATCGTCCCTTAGTAGTGCGATCTTCTGCTATTGGAGAAGATAGTGAAACCGCTTCATCTGCGGGACAATATACTACAATTCTTAACGTCATCGATCAAGAAAATTTAGCAGCGGCGATTTTGAGTTGCCAAACCTCCTATAATAGTCCTAATGCTGTTAATTATCGACTCGATCGAGGTCAAGAAAACACGGCCATGGCTGTGTTAATTCAAGAACAAATTCGAGGAGTTTTTTCGGGAGTTGCCTTCAGTCGTGATCCGATTAATCCTCTCAGTCTAGATGTGGTTATTGAAGCTTTACCCGGAGATGCCACCAGAGTTGTATCGGGAAGAATCACCCCCGAAAGTTATCGGGTTAATTTAGAAGAAAATATTATCATCGGAGCGGGAGATATTCCCCCAGCTATTATTCAACAGGTAGCTAATCTTTGTCGGCAATTAGAAACCCTTGATCATGGCATTCCCCAAGATATAGAATGGACTCATGACGGACGAAAATTATGGTTATTACAGTGCCGTCCTATCACTAATTTACAGCCAATTTGGACAAGAAAAATCGCAGCTGAAGTTATCCCCGGGGTGATTCGTCCTTTGCCTTGGTCAATTAATCGTCCTTTAACCTGTGGAGTTTGGGGAGATATTTTTCGGTTAGTTTTAGACAAAAAAGCCCTCGATTTGGACTTCAATGAAACAGCGACTTTACACTATCAAAGAGCCTATTTTAATGCTTCTTTGTTAGGAACAATTTTCCGTCGCATGGGATTACCTCCAGAAAGCTTAGAATTCCTGACCAAAGGGGCAAAGTTTACCAAACCACCCTTAACGGCAACTTTGGCTAATTCTCCCGGTTTATTAAAACTTTTAGGACGGGAATTACAGTTAGAAAAAGACTTTAGCCAAGATCAAAAAAACTATTTTATCCCGACGCTCGAAAAAATTAACGCTACTTCCCCAGAAGCTTTATCTTCAGGGGAGATTTTAGAGCAAATTGAGGAGATTTTAACCCTCTTAAAAAAAGCCACCTATTATAGTATTCTTGCCCCTCTTAGCTTCGCTTTGCGTCGCAGTATTTCGCAAGTACCTTTTGAGAGATTGGATAACTCCCAAGCACCAGAAATAGCCTCGATACGATCGCTATCTGAACTGAGAAAAAATACGATCGATCGAGATTTTGACTCAGCTTTTTCCCTCTGGTTAGAAACCTACGGTTATTTAAGCGAAGTGGGAACCGATATTTCGATACCGAGATGGCGAGAAAATCCCCAATATCTGCTACAATTATCCTTAGATATTCCCAACAATAATAGCCATAAAAAAGTTAAATCTTCCCATACTGTCCAAAAAAGACTAAATATCAAAAACCAAGTCACTCAAGTTTACTCCCGTCTTTTAGCTCACCTACGCTGGCATTTTCTCGCATTAGAAAACCTCTGGTTACAGCAGGAAATATTATCGGAGACGGGAGATATATTTTATCTAAATTATTCAGAAGTTACCCAGTTAGGTCAGAATAATAAAATCGCCAATCTTAACCAGATTATCCACCAGCGTCGCCAACAATTCCAAGAAAACTCTCAATTAACCGATATTCCCTATATCGTTTATGGACAACCCCCGCAAAGAGAATTTTTAGTCTCGAATTTAACTGCTAAAAAACGCTTACAGGGAATTGCCGCTAGTGGGGGGACAGTGGAAGGACGAGTCAAAATTATGCCAACCCTACAAAATCTAGAAATTGCCCCTAATACTATTCTCGTTATTCCCTATACTGACTCAGGATGGTCCCCTTTATTATCCCGGGCTGTGGGCATTATTGCCGAGGTGGGGGGACAATTATCTCATGGTGCTATTATTGCCAGAGAATACGGAATTCCGGCGGTTATGGATGTGCATAATGCCATGAAATTGTTAAAAGATGGTCAATTCATTCGTCTCGATGGCAGTCAAGGAATTATTGAAATTCTCTAGGCATTAGGTGTAGGGTGTGGAGTGTGGGGGGGTCACTGCGTGCGCGTTGCGGGGGAAGAATAAATAAAAATAATCTCCTGAATACTGACTCCTAACCCAATGGTAGATGTGGGATTTTTGCGGGAGTCCTATTTTTCCCAAAAATATAAGCAAAAACTATGTATTAACTCCAAACACTTGAGAATATTTAAATTAACATTCCGCAATATTTACAAATTCTTAAAAATTAATTGAGAAAGATTTTTATTTAACAACGATGTTGCAGTGGTAACAGCGATTTGATAGAATTTCATAGTCGGTTATTCTGTGCGTTTTTGGGCAGCAACGGTTGAACCCCTTGCCACACCTAGAAGGTAATCCTAATGAAGACAGGTAAATGAGTCAATTTCACCCACAACGATGATCTTTTTTTTGTGTAGTTTTATTGCAAAAAAAAAGTTTTTTTGACAAAAAGCAGAAAGTATTGTAAAGCTTCAATACAAATATAGTCATATATAGCCAGGCATGGTAATATGTGAACACGAAACTATCAGACTAGGCAAAAAAAACAGGAATAAGTTATCGAACGGCTTGGAGGTGGTGGAAACAAGGGAATTTAACAGGCTATCAATTGCCTT
>VYLI01000106.1_pt1 | contig 12470 bp, 15 predicted proteins | sample 5109511 | NCBI WGS metagenome assembly VYLI01 (sample SAMN12291808, study PRJNA351875) | freshwater metagenome | isolation source: freshwater lake | place: USA: Michigan, MSU1 Lake | collected 2011-08-19
AGAATCGAGGGTTAATCTCTGAGGTGAAACCCTTGCTAGATGCTTTGATTGATCGAGCAGGATTTTGGGTTGCTGCACCTTTATACAGCAGTGTTTTACAGATTGTTGATGAAGGAAAAAATAATCCCCTTCAAGGGAGTAAATGAAGGGGCATTTATGGTATTTTTAGAGGCAATTTAGCCTACTTTTGTGGTTTCTTTTTCGGTGGATTGAGAGGGTTTTAGTTTGCGTTTGAGGGTTGAAGCTGCGCCGAGAGTGCCGAGAGCGAGTAGGCTGAGGATGAAGGAAGGTTCGGGAACTGTCAAGGGTGAGAATATCTCAGGATATCCAAACTCGTTAGGTAGTGGATCTGGTTCTGGTGAATCTGGCTTTATCGTAGCGGACAACGTATATATATACCGAGCATTCACGCTTTTACCAATATACTTTGCTGTAAAATCTGATGCACCATTTATAAGATTGATTGTACCTGATATACCATCGTTTGTAACTTGTTTCGTGTCATACCATTTGGTACCTTCAAACTTAAATGATGAAACCTTTGGAGTTGCGTCATTCGTAAGCGTTACACTTGTTATTGGAATATCGGATGTTGTAAACTTAGATTTTCCGTCTTGGCCATTCGATGTGTATTTAATGGTGTCGAATTTAACTTTACTTCGAGTAGTATCTACTGTATGATCAGCTTTTAAAACTATAGTGTAAATTACCTTAAATTCGGCTGGTCCAGAGTATTTTTTTATATAATCGTTTACCGCTTGTACATCTGCGTCTGTTGATCCAGCAACTTTTTCACCACTGCCCGAAACTGAGCCGTGTAATATAATAGTAGAGTCAAAGGTCAAGGTAGCTGCATTTGCTGTATCTACAAAACCTAAAAAAGCAGAAAAGGCTAGGGGAATTGCACTGTATCGACAAAAATTGTTAATTTTCATTTTTTTAGTCCAGTATGATCTTCTTAAGTAAACTTATCTCAGGTCAAGCAACAGCCCAACCCAACGCCAAAGGGAGATAGCAGAAGCATACACACTCCCCCCCCCACAACTGTATCAAAAGCTACAATTTAATAAATCTTTATATTCCTTTCTTAATCCCGATAAAGAAACCGCAGAACCGAATCGGTTGTGAACAGCCCACCGCTTTTACCATTTTTGGTTAGTATCTGGATGTGGTATTATTCGAGGTGTGTTCGGATTATCTGATACGATCAAGGTCTATGACAACTTACTATGAAATCCTCCGCCAAATAGAGAATCTTCCCCTTACGGATAGGTTGCGACTTTTAGAGGATTTAAAAACTATCATCAAGCCGACCCTAGCGCCAAAAGATGACGATGAGATCATTCCAGCCGAAGAACTTGCTGAAAGCCAAGCAGCATGGCAAGATTATTTATCTGGTCGAGATACTGGAATCACTTCAACAGAATTAAAATACAAACTATTTGGAGATAAACTTGGCTGATTATATTCTACTTAGACAAGCAGAACGCTACTTAGAAAGAATGCCAAAAAATGACCAAATTCGTATTCTTGAAGCTTTGGATACTTTGATTTCGGATTCTACAAAATTAGATATTAAACCCCTTTACGGAAGAGATGAACTAAGATTGCGAGTGGGTAAGTATCGAGTGTTGTTTTTTGAAGATAGAGATAACAATCTATAGGTCATTACAACTATTAAACCTCGCGGCGATGTCTATAAATAATACCAGAACTCTTTTCTAGACTGCTGTTTCTCCTTTCGCCATAAAACAGTGATTCACAGAAGAAGGAGTTTCAGGTGTTTTCCACTGTTTTACTCCTTCTCAGGCGACCTATTGCCTTCCGGGAGGGATTGTGGTCGGTATGTCGGATTTGCTGCTTAATTATTGGGAATTAATCAAATCTTGCGGATGAACGATGGTAATATTGGGAATAGGGATAAAGTCATCAGGATTAAAGGTTAATAAATGGGTAATGTTAGAAGCTTTCATGACAGCAAGAAGCCTAATATCATGGGTGCGTTTTCCTTTAATGTTGTAGATGGTGACTAATTGAAACCAAAGGGGAAAAATATCCGGGGTTTCTGCAATTAATGTAAAGTTATCTAATAAATCATTGACATAATTTGTAGCTTGTGCTGGAGTCCAACCTAAACCATTAACATCAAGGGGTCGGGTTGCAACTACCCAAAATTCAATTAAAACTTGAGGAATAATAACACATTCATTAGCTGTTTCAAGGATTTGAGTAATTACATTATTAGCAAGAGAATAAGTTGCTGAAGACGTATCAGCCGCCCGAAGCAAAATGTTAGTATCCAGTAAATATTGAGTCATTAGTCTTCATACATAGTGTCACGGTGTAAAGCTTCATCAGGTAAATTCGCACTTGTTTTAGGAAGTTTAGCGATTACTTTCTGCCATTTTTGAGCTTTTTCCTGGGGAGTGAGACTATAATCTGGGGAAGGGAGGGAAATTTTTGAGGTGAGAGATTCGGTGAAGGATAACACTTCTTGTTGTTTTTCTAAGGGAAGTTTTCTTAGGTTTTTAATGATAACTTGTTCAATGTTCATTTGACTTAGACTAATAGGCAACCATATCAATCATATCTCATGCCGCAATTTCTCTATATTTAATAAATCTTTACATTCCTCTCCCTAACTAGCGATGCACCTGGGACAATTGAGATATTTCCTCTTTGCGAACTATAATCCAAAAATTAGTAGTGAAAAAATTCAACCAAGCGATCAGCCACTAACATTGCCATTTGTTCGTCGAGATGGCTAACTTGGGCGACGATTCTGGTTTTGTCAATCGCTCTAATTTGGTCTAAGGCAATACTGCCTTGCACATTTTTTTGATCAATCGGGATTCTGGTTGGGTATTTTTTAACCGTACTGGTGATTGGAGCAATAACTTAGGTAGATTTTTGGTTTCTGTAGTTAACCCCAAGGGCGATTGAACACAACAATACACATTATCACATCCGCAACAGTATCAAAAGCTACAATTTAACAAGATCGCTCTACTTTCAAGCAGAAAATGTACCTAGTGGTGAGTCAATTTTTTCTTAGAAGCGACCTGCAGTAAGGATTTTGTCAATTTTTTAGTATTTCTGTCTGGGGGAAGTGCAGATATAGTATAAAAAAATTATAAAAAAGGCGAAATCAGGGAAAATAAGGCTTTTATCTGCCAATAAATCCGGCAGAGACAAGCAAGCCGCCAAGAGAGAAGTTAAAGCAGAAATCGGCTCATAGCAAAGGTTTCGGCGGTAAATCTCCTGAGAATTGCTGAGGCTGATGAGCGAAATCAAGGAATGATTAACTTTCGTTAACCTGAAGATGAGAAATAATCATAATGTTTTATATTGTCAAAGGTGTCATAGTTTCCTATGCTTTTTTTAGGTTGATAATTTTGCCTGACTCGTCAAATTTTTACCAACCGGCCCTAGAAAATAAAAATAGTGGATGAAAACGGTCACGATCGAGATAAAATTCAGGATGGTCTTACCCACCTTGCCACGATCCCGACTGCCACCAAAGCTAGAGCAGGAAAAGTAACAAGGAAAGAATTTGACTGAAACAAAGTTGATAACGCTAACGAAATTAATAGTTTAGTTTGGCTTGACAAGCGAGGAACAAAAAAATGCCAATTGCAGTAGGAATGATTGAAACCCTAGGATTTCCCGCCGTTGTGGAAGCGGCCGATGCCATGGTCAAGGCCGCCAGGGTGACTCTAGTGGGTTACGAAAAAATCGGTAGTGGTCGCGTCACTGTCATTGTCCGGGGAGACGTTTCAGAAGTGCAAGCTTCTGTGGCCGCTGGAGTGGAAAACGCCAACCGGGTTAACGGAGGACAAGTGCTATCTACCCATATCATCGCTCGTCCCCACGAAAACCTCGAATACGTGCTGCCCATTCGCTACACCGAAGAAGTAGAGCAATTCCGCAGCTATTAAACACCGTTGATCGGGGTCAGCATCTATAGAGTCGAAGAAAGCCAACCATTAGGAGACAAAAATATTATGTCAATTGCAGTGGGCATGGTGGAAACCTTGGGTTTCCCGGCCGTCGTCGAGGCGGCTGATGCCATGGTGAAAGCCGCCCGCGTAACCCTAGTAGGTTACGAAAAAATTGGTAGTGGTCGCGTCACCGTCATCGTCCGGGGGGACGTTTCGGAAGTACAGGCCTCCGTATCGGCGGGGACAGAAGCGGCATCTAATCGTGTTAAAGGTGGTCAAGTCCTCTCGACCCACATCATCGCCCGTCCCCACGAAAACCTCGAATACGTTCTTCCCATTCGTTATACAGAAGCCGTGGAACAGTTTCGTGAAAGTGTTAACCCGCAACCTTTAAGACGAATCTAGAGCGCAACTAACTTTTAGTGTAAACAAATTCCATGCAAATTGCCAAAGTTTGCGGCACCGTCGTTAGCTCCCTGAAACCGCGCAGTATGACGGGAGTGAAACTTCTGCTTTTGCAATTCATCGACGCACAGGGGCAACTTTTGCCTAAATACGAAGTAGCGGGTGATATTGTCGGAGCGGGGCTTAATGAATGGGTGCTAGTGTCCCGGGGAGGAGCAGCTCGGATCGAAGACGGACAGAACAATCGCCCCCTTGACGCGATGGTGGTGGGGATTATTGACACTATAACCGTAGAAAATCGCACCCTCTACAGCAAGAGAGACGAATTTCGCCAATCTGGTTAAACATCGATAGGACCCAAACACAGTTAATTAACAACCAGCCAGCCAAATTCAGTATGGAGGAAGACTAACTATGGTCGTCCGCACAACGGCGGCTAGTCCGAAAAAGCGGACCAAATCCCCAGAGGAAACGCGCATAGACGAGAGTGCCAAAGTCCACACCTTCTCCAACCTCAGTGGCGCTATCGAGATCGGGGCGCGAGTGGTGATCGCTCCAGGGACTTCCATCCGCGCCGATGAGGGAACTCCCTTTCACATTGGCGACGACAGCAAAATTCAGGACGGGGCAATCATCCACGGTTTAGAAAAAAGCCGTGTGGTGGGAGATGACGGCCGAGAATATTCGGTGTGGATCGGCCGGGGCAGCTGTATCACCCACATGGCACTCATTCACGGGCCTGCCTATGTGGGCGATCGCTGTTTTATCGGTTTTCGCTCCACCGTCTTTAACGCCCGCATCGGGGCTGATTGCATCGTCATGATGCACGCCCTCGTTCAAGACGTGGAAATCCCCGCCGGGAAATTCGTGCCATCCGGTTCCGTGATCACCAGCCAACAACAGGCTGATCGCTTACCCGATGTCACAGAGATCGATCGAGCCTTCACCCGTCACATTGTCGATATCGACCTCGCCCCCAGCGTCCCGGTCAAAGCCCAAGGACCAGCGACTCCGCCACCGGCAGCCGCTATAAACATCGCTAATGAGACGCTATATAGAAATTCGGTGACACCTATGAGTTTAAATACAAACATTCGAGCGCAGGTTCGCTCCCTCCTCTCCCAAGGCTACAAGATCGGCATCGAATACGCTGACAAACGCCGCTTTAAAACCAGTTCTTGGTTAAGTGCCGGCTTTATCGACGGCGGCCGCGAAGAACAGGTATCCCAATCCCTAGAAGCCTCCCTGAGAGACCTGCAAGGCGAATACGTCCGCCTGATCGGAGTCGATCCCGCCGCTAAACGGCGCATACTGGAAATGATTATCCAACGCCCCGAAGACACACCGGGAGAACCGGCCCGCACCACCACCGCCGTCCACGGCGGTCATGGCAACGGTAACGGCAATTCAGACCTGTCCGTACAAGTGCGTTCCCTGCTCGCCCAAGGGCTGAAAATCGCCACCGAACACGCGGATAAACGCCGTTTTAAAACCAGTTCTTGGTTAACTGGACCGGCGATCGAAACCAAGAGCGAAGCGGGCATCATTCGCGATATTGAAGCGATCGTGACTGAAAATAGCGATGAGTACGTCCGCCTGATCGGGATCGACCCGCAAGCGAAAAAACGCGTCGTCGAAATGATTATTCACCGCCCCGGCAGCGCCCCCGCTAGTAACGGCAGCGGCAAAGCCAGCAGCTACAGCACCCCCGCCAGTAACGGAGCCAGTTATAGCAGCAGTGGTAGCTTAAGTGGGGAAACGATCGCTCAAATTCGTTCCCTGCTCGCCCAAGGCTACAAAATCGGCACCGAACACGCGGATAAACGCCGGTTTAAAACCAGTTCTTGGCAGAGTTGCGCCCCGATCGAAAGTAATCGCGAATCCGATGTAATTACTGCTTTGGAAGATTGTTTACGGGAACATAGCGGCGAATATGTCCGCTTACTCGGTATCGATGCTAAAGCCAAAAAACGGGTTTTAGAAACGGTGATCCAGCGCCCCGATGGTTCGGTGGCTAGTAATGGCAGCAGTAAAACCGCCACCGTTGCTGAACCGAGTTTGAAAAGCTATGCTGCCGGTTCCTCCGGCGGCGGTACTGCCACTTTAACCAGTACCTTAACGGCGGAAACGATCGCTCAAATACGTTCTTTATTGAACCAAGGTCACAAAATTGGCAGTGAACACGCGGATAAACGTCGTTTTAAAACCGGTTCTTGGCAAAGCTGCACCCCGATCGATAGCAGTCGCGAATCCGATGTGGTGGCCGCTTTAGAAACCTGTCTGCGCGACCATCAAGGGGAATACGTCCGTCTGATCGGGATTGACTCCCAAGCGAAACGCCGTGTTCTCGAATCGATTATTCAACGCCCTTAATTTCAGGACTCGGCGATCGGTGAAGGGAGATAGGTGTTAGGTGTTGGCGGATCGGGAAAAATCCCCGAAACTCTAACCCCTACCCCCTAACCCCTGATCACTGATCACTGATCACTGATCACTGATCACTGTCAATTATGTCCTTACCCCCCGTTCAACCTATTAGCCGCTCGGAATTCTATGTCAATGGTGATGTAACCATTGATGAGAGTGCGATCGTGGCTCCGGGGGTGATTCTCCGAGCAGCCCCCAATAGCCAAATAATTATCGGTGCGGGTGCTTGCCTGGGTATGGGAACGATTTTAACCGCCTATCAGGGTGTGATTGCTATCGGTGCGGGAGCAATTTTAGGTACAGGTGTTCTGATTGTCGGTCGGGGTGAAATCGGTGAGAATGCCTGTATTGGGTCAACCACAACGATTTTTAATGCTTCTGTGGCAGCGATGTCGATCGTGCCGTCCGGTTCCCTGATTGGAGATACTTCCCGTCAAATTACCATCGAGGTGTCAGCGACCCCATCGGAACCGGAAAGACCCCCTCTACCGGAACCGCAACCCGTAGTCAGTCAAGTGTCCCCAGTGCCGTCAGTGGAGGAAGCGGTGGCCGAAACCGTGGCCAGTCCTTGGGATAGCGAGGAAATGGTCGCCGAGGCCAGTCCTCCAGAAACCAGAGAACAAGCATCTACTACTAACCGACCGAATCAAGCATCTGTGGTCGGAAAGGTCTATATCAATCAGTTATTGGTCACGCTATTTCCAGAACGTCATCGTTTTAATGGCAACAATAACCATAATTCTTGAAGGGGAAAATAATCGTTCACAAGCCAAAAATCTCAACAATAATTACTGAGTAATTAGACCTAATTTATCTAGAGTTCACTGCTGTCTAACTGTCCTCTAGGTACTGGGTATAATTGCTTAGAAATCCAGTTAATATTTAGCGATTGCCGACAATTTTTTGAGGTTGTAATTATTGATAATCTTCCTCAATTAAAGAGTAGTTTTAATCGCTCAAAGCCTGATGAGCAGAAGTTTCTGCGTGTCAATCAGGTAAATTTTTGTTGATTTTTTTGTGTTTTTGTAGAGATTATCAAAGTTAGATGACGACAGATTAAAGAAACTAATCCCCCCGAGAAAAAAAAACAATCAAAATTTTAGAGATAGGGAAAAAAAATGATCAGAATAGGATAAAGTTCGTGTTAAGATGATCAGTTGAAAAAAACATTAGTGAAAATTGCTCCCTAACTTCGCTCCTGGCAGCAGGGGAAAGGAGCTTAAGAAAAATCTATGTCGGTTGACGGCGAGATTTTACAGGTGCGACTAATCATGCAGTTTATGGAGGAATAATCCCAATGGTGCAAGCCAAATCCAAAGGTTTCCAGGCCGGCGTAAAAGACTACCGCCTGACCTACTACACCCCCGACTACACCCCCAAAGATACCGATCTACTAGCTTGCTTCCGGGTGACACCCCAACCCGGAGTTCCTCCTGAAGAAGCAGGTGCGGCAGTAGCGGCGGAATCTTCCACAGGTACCTGGACCACCGTTTGGACCGATAACTTAACCGACCTCGATCGCTATAAAGGCCGTTGTTATGATATCGAACCCGTACCCAACGAAGATAACCAGTTCTTCTGTTTCGTTGCCTATCCTTTAGATCTATTTGAAGAAGGTTCCGTCACCAACATCCTCACCTCGATCGTTGGTAACGTTTTCGGTTTCAAAGCTCTACGCGGTCTCCGTTTAGAAGATATCCGTTTCCCCGTCGCTTTAATCAAAACCTTCCAAGGTCCTCCCCACGGTATCACCGTTGAACGGGACAAATTAAACAAATATGGTCGCCCTCTACTCGGTTGCACCATCAAACCCAAACTCGGCCTTTCCGCTAAAAACTACGGTCGTGCCGTTTATGAATGTCTCCGCGGTGGTTTAGACTTCACCAAAGACGACGAAAATATTAACTCTCAACCCTTCATGCGTTGGCGCGATCGTTTCCTCTTCGTCCAGGAGGCGATCGTTAAATCCCAAGCAGAAACCAACGAAGTTAAAGGACATTACTTAAACGTAACCGCTCCTACCTGCGAGCAGATGATGCAACGGGCTGAATTCGCAGCCGAAATCAAAACCCCGATCATCATGCACGACTACCTCACCGGTGGTTTCACCGCTAACACCACCCTGGCGAAATTCTGCCGCGACAAAGGGTTACTGCTCCACATTCACCGGGCAATGCACGCGGTTATCGACCGTCAGAAAAATCATGGTATCCACTTCCGCGTTTTAGCTAAGTGCTTACGTCTCTCTGGTGGTGATCACCTGCACTCGGGAACCGTTGTCGGTAAACTCGAAGGTGAACGCGGAATCACGATGGGTTTTGTTGACCTGATGCGTGAAGACTATGTAGAAGAAGATCGCGCTCGTGGTATTTTCTTCACCCAAGACTACGCTTCCTTACCCGGGGTAATGCCCGTTGCTTCTGGTGGTATCCACGTTTGGCATATGCCCGCGCTGGTGGAAATCTTCGGTGACGATTCCTGCTTACAGTTCGGTGGTGGAACCCTCGGCCACCCCTGGGGTAATGCACCCGGTGCAACCGCTAACCGTGTGGCTCTGGAAGCTTGTATCCAAGCTCGTAACGAAGGTCGCTCCTTGGCCCGCGAAGGTAACGACGTGATCCGGGAAGCTTGCCGTTGGAGTCCTGAACTGGCTGCCGCTTGCGAACTCTGGAAAGAAATCAAATTCGAGTTCGAGGCTATGGATACCCTTTAATACAGCCATTCAGAAGGTTGTTAGCAGTTATCGGTGGAAAATAATGCCGGGGACTTGCCCAAAATCGGCAAGCAGTGGTTAGAATTTCAACACTGATAACTGCCTAGCCAATAACTGAAAACTGTATAAAATGTATCCGAAAAAAGTTGTTCAAGATACCGCGAAAGTCTTACAAAGTTACCTAACTTACCAAGCGGTTCGCACGATTATCGATCAATTGTCAGAAACTAATCCGACTTTAGCTATTTGGCTGAGTCACTATACTTCTAGCCATTCCATTCAGGATGGCGAGGCCTATATTGCGGGGTTAATGACTGAGAATAAAGAGTTAGTTTTGCGGATCATGACGGTAAGAGAACATTTAGCCGAACAGGTTTTAGAGTTCTTGCCAGAGATGGTAAAAACGGGAATTATTAATGACAATACCGAACATCGTCGGCAACTTTTGGAACGTCTCACCCGTACTGCTATAAGTCAACCAGAGACATCGGAATTAAATCTCGATGTTGATGATCTACCCAACCCATAAGGAATCAAGAAACCCATGAAAACTTTACCTAAAGAGAAGCGTTACGAAACCCTCTCCTACTTGCCCCCCCTCACCGATCAACAAATTGCTAAACAAATTCAATACATGATCGATCAGGGTTATATTCCTGCTGTGGAATTTGAAAAAGATCCCAAACCCGCAGATTATCATTGGACGATGTGGAAACTGCCTTTATTCTCTGTTTCTAGCCCCCAAGAAGTTCTTAATGAAGTTCGCGAGTGCCGCACCGAGTATTCTGATTGCTACATCCGCGTTATCGCTTTTGACAACATCAAACAATGTCAAACCATGAGCTTTATTGTTCATAAACCTAATGCCGGCCGCTACTAATTTAGCTTTCATCTAATTATTAACTATTGAGGGGGGTTCTTAGACCTCCCTTTTTTTTATTTGTCCGGTACAGAAATCGTTTTTTGGATAAGCGGAGGAGCTAGAAACCCAGCGAGGCGATCGATGGTTAGGGATGCGGTTCACTGTCATTTTCTCGGTCAGTCAACCCGTCTTCAATTAATTGGGTTACATATTGTTGGCTGAAAAAGTCAGAATATAAAAGTTACTATGTAAAGGGTAAATTTATCCCAAAAAGTAATTAGTGGCATTTTCGACAAAAAGATATAGTTAAACCTGTCTAGGCAAAAGAAAAGATTAACAAATAAAAAAAAATGAGACTTGTTTAAGTTTGAGGTGTATCACAGTCTCACGGCATAATATTAATTTACAGTTTACCTCAGCTGCTTTAGAAGGTCTAGAGTTAGTACAATAATATTATTAAGATTGAATAAATTTTAAACAGGCGACTTTAATATAACTTGTGGAGAGAACCTTTAGATAATCGGAGACACATTTGGCTTGTTGGGCGAGTCTCTGAGTGTAAACTTGAGCCATGACATGAGATGATGATAGCTGAAAAACAACTTAAAAGGCTATTTCAAGCCTTCAAAGAGCGTGACGATGTTGCTTTTTACAGAGCGGCGGAATCTCTTATTGCCGATGAATTAGCCGCTAATCATCATGCTCTTGCTCAAGAGCTACAGCAAGTTTTAGGAAAGCAACCGTTGAAACAGATTCCACAGAATGGATTAAGATTACTCCCTAAAGATCGTCGCAGTGGCGAGGATTTAGTTATACTTGAAGAAAGCTCTATAGATTCAACTCAAATTGTCTTTAATCAAGAAACTAAAGCTAAAATAGAGAGAGTCTTAGATGAGCATCGTCAACGACAAAAATTAGCTAAGTATGGATACTTACCAAAGACTAAACTTCTTTTCTGGGGGCCTCCGGGGTGTGGTAAAACGTTTACCGCAAAATATTTGGCGTATGAACTTGGGCTTCCAGTAGGTTTATTAAGATTAAGTGCTGTTATTTCTAGTTTTTTAGGAGATACTGCTTCTCATCTCCAGCGTGTTTTTAATTTAGCTAACACAACTCCAATGGTACTGCTTTTAGATGAAGTTGACGCAGTGGGCAAGAATCGAGATGATCCTAATGATGTAGGGGAACTCAAACGAGTTGTCAATAGTTTACTGCAAGCTATGGATTCTTTTGATTCATCCAAAAGTATTGTCATTGCAGCGAGTAATCATCAATATTTACTAGATCCTGCTTTGTGGAGACGATTTGATGATTTGATTGAATTTTCCTTACCCACTAAAACCGAACGAGAGTTTTATCTTCAACGTCTTTTAAATGGAGTTTATTTTGATGGCTCACTGGAATATATTGCTAAGAATATGAGTTCACTATCGTATGCAGATATTCAACGTATCACGATAGAAGCTATTAAAACGATGATTCTTGAAGGTCGAGAACAACTTCAAAGTCAAGATATTTCCGAGCAACTTAAAGCTTTTAAAAAAGCCTCATCTGAAGCAAGAACAAAAACTAGGATAATTGTGTAATGAACCCAGATTTTCCTCTCTTATCTCTTACTCAACCTCAAACGGCTAAACGTGGTAAGCAACCATCTCGTTTGCTGCCACTTTCACCAGAGAAAATCCAACAGCGAAAAGAGAAAGCTGATAATTTAAGACAGCAAGTTAGAAGGATATCTCGTCAACTACAAGAAATGTCTGAAGAGGAAAGAAAGGCCGTATTAATTAAACTGGAACATGAACAAAAAATTAATTTAAGTGGTACAGGTCTAAAACCCATTTCTGAATCCACTCAACATTTTACGCTTGCTGTTCCTCGAACTGAAAAATTAGACAAACTTGAAGAAAAAATTGAGGAATTTGGGGAAGGAGACTTAAAAAGAGGGCAACCCCCCAATAAAGATTTTGCCTATCTTAATACGATAGAAGAAGCTTCTCCAAAAGATCGTCGGCTCTTCGGGAATTGTTATGCAAATAATTAACTTAAAATAAAATTCGATGAGAGCAACTACGCTCAAAAGTAGCTGAAATTCATACAGGAAAGGACTTAAGGCACAAAAGGG
>VYLI01000111.1_pt1 | contig 12376 bp, 14 predicted proteins | sample 5109511 | NCBI WGS metagenome assembly VYLI01 (sample SAMN12291808, study PRJNA351875) | freshwater metagenome | isolation source: freshwater lake | place: USA: Michigan, MSU1 Lake | collected 2011-08-19
CGGCCGGTGCGCCGTGGCCGGCGTGGCTGGCGTGCAGATCCGGGGCGGCAAGCGGCTGGCCCCGGGCGACCAGCCATTCGGTCATCAGCTCCATCTCCGCGGCCTGGCTCAGGGAGATGCGCCGCCCCAGCGCCTTGACGACGGATGAAGAGCCGCGCGTTTCCAGCAGCTTGACCATCTCCACCGCCTGGGCGTGGTGGACGATCATATGCTGCATGAAGGCGACGTCGGCCGGGGTGTAAGTGCTGCGGCCCATCTCGACGGCCTCGGCCGCGGTCACGATCCGAGAGGCCTGACCGGGCGCGCCCGGTTGAAAGATCGGGGGCGACGACGGCGGGTCCTGGACCGGGTTCTGGCCAAGTGCCAGCGCCAGGACGGCGATGCCCAGTGCATTCAGCAAAACCCGAACTCCAACCCGACCGTATCGTGACGGCTAGAGAGATTAGGGCCAGCGGCACCGTAGGGGCAAGCGCCAAGGAATGACCAATCGTCCATGTTCGACGGCGAAATGATCGGGTGGGAAGCGGCTGGGCGCGGACGCAGGGAGCGTCAGTCGGTTCGCACCCTGCCCTGCCAGAGCGCGAGCGAGCCCAGGCCGACGGGGCCCAGCAGCGCCAGGGCGACGGGTCGCTGGACTGCCCCCTCCCACCGCACCAGGTCGATCCCGGTCAGGCCCATCATCACGGCTGCCGAAGCGGCGACAGCCAGAAGCGCACCCAGGAAGACCAACCTCCAGAGGGGTGAACGCCGGAAGACAATCAACAGGGCCGCCGGATAGACCACGCCTGCGAGCATGAAGGGGCCGCTCGCCCCATGTGCCGGGTCCGGCAGCGGGACCAGTCCCGCCCAGAGGGTCCCGGCCCCTACACTAATCACACAGAGGCCGGCAAAAATGGCCAGCAGCAGGTTGACGCGAAGTCGGCGCATGCGGACGACCTGGCCCACGCCGGCGACCATCGCCATGGCCCCGATGAGCACGGCCCCGGCGTTGAAGACGCCGGCGACGGGGGAGTCGGGCGCGCCGAGCTGACTGGCCGCGTCACGGGTGAAGTCGTACCCCGGAACGAATGGGGCCAGCACGAGCTGCACGCCGAAATAGAGGATCGGAAAGGCGATTCCCGCCATCAGGGCGGACGGGACCCCGAAGGGCGCTCTCGTCGGACGGTCGGCCATCTGCAACGATCCTCAAGGCGGGCCGGGGGCTCAGGTATCAGCCCGGCGGCGGCGGGCGGGAAACCGATCCTGTTCCCCTGCCCTCAGATGTGGATCACCCGCCCATAGGCGTCCAGCGCGGCCTCGTGCATGGCTTCGGACATGGTTGGATGCGGATAGACGATGCCGTGGATGTCCTCCTCGGTCGCCTCCATCGTGATGGCGGTGACATAGCCCTGGATCATCTCGGTGACCTCGGCGCCGATCAGGTGGGCTCCGATCAGCGCGCCCGTCTTCGCGTCGAAGATCGTCTTGACGAAACCCTCGGTCTCGCCCGAGGCGATGGCCTTGCCATTCACCTTGAAGGGGAAGCGGCCGACCTTGACCTCCCGCTTCGCCTCGCGCGCGCCCTGCTCCGTGATCCCGACCGAGGCCACCTGCGGCTGGGCATAGGTGCAGCCGGCGATGGGCGAATGGACGTTGGGGGTCGCAAAGCCCGCGATGTGTTCGGCGGCGTGAATGCCTTCGTGGCTGGCCTTGTGCGCCAGCCAGGGCGCGCCGGCACAGTCGCCGATGGCGTAGAGCCCCTTCACATTGGTCTGGCAGTGGCCGTCGATGGTGATGTGGCCCCGGTCCATGTTCACGCCCAGCGCCTCCAGGCCGATGCCGTCGGTATTGGCGGTGATGCCCACGGCCGAGATGCAGACCTCGGCCTCCAGCGTCTCGGCCTTGCCGCCGGCCTCGATGGCGACCTGGACCCCCTTGCCGCCCTTCGACACCTTGGTGACCTTGCACCCTGTGCGGAACTTCATCCCGCGCTTCTCGAAGGCCTTCTGGGCCGCCCTGGACACTTCCTCGTCCTCGACCGGCATGATGCGATCGACCGCTTCCACCACGGTCACATCTGCGCCCAGTGCCCTGTAGAAGCTGCCGAATTCGATGCCGATGGCACCCGAGCCGATGACGACGATCGAGGCCGGCATGGCCTTGGGCGCCATGGCCTCGCGATAGGCCCAGATGCGGTCTCCGTCGGCTTCCAGTCCGATCTGGGGGATGGCCCTGGCCCGGGCGCCCACGGCCAGCATCACCGACCTGGCCTCGACCGTGCGCGACCCACCGGCCTTCAGCTCGACGATCACCCTGGGGGCATCCTTGCCCTTCTCCAGCCGGGCGCTGCCCTCGATGACCTCGATCCCGTTCTTCTTCATCAGGAAACCGACGCCACTGTTCAGCTGCTTCGCCACCTTGCGCGACCGCTGGATGATGGCGTCGAAGTCGAAGCCGACCTTGTCGGCCGACAGGCCGTAGTCCTTGAGATGGCTCAGGCTCTCGTACTTCTCACCCGACTTCAGCAGGGCCTTGGTCGGGATACAGCCCCAATTCAGACAGATGCCGCCCAGGTTCTCGCGCTCCACGATCGCGACCTTCAGGCCCAGTTGCGACGCGCGGATCGCGGCGACGTAGCCGCCGGGTCCCGAGCCGATGACGATCAGGTCGAATTCAGCCATGGGGCATCAACTTCTCGATGTCGGGCCGGATGGCCTCGGGTTCGACCTGGGGGGCATAGCGGGCGACCACCTGCCCCTCCCGGTCCGTCAGGAATTTGGTGAAATTCCACTTGATGTCGCGGCTTCCGAGGAAGCCCTTCTTCTGGCTCGTCAGCCAGCCATAGAGCGGGTGCCGGTTGGGGCCGCTGACCTCGATCTTGTCGAACATCGGGAAATCGACGCCGAAGGTCGCGGCACAGAAGCTGGCGATCTCGGCGGCCCGGCCCGGCTCCTGGGCCCCGAACTGGTTGCAGGGGAAGCCGAGCACCTCGAAGGGATGATCCGCAAACTCCCGGTGCAGCGCCTCCAGTCCCTGGTACTGCGGCGTGAACCCGCAGCGCGAGGCCACATTGACGATCAGCAGTGCGCGGCCGCGAAACCGCTCCAGCGGCAGTTCGGACCCGTCGATGGCGGTGGCGGTGAAGTCGTAGACCGAGGCCATGCCGTGAAGCCCCCTCACGCCAGCATGGTCACGGGATCTTCGATCATCGCCTTGAAGACCTGCAGGAATTTCGCCCCGATGGCCCCGTCCACCACGCGGTGATCGCAGGTCAGGGTCACGGTCATGACGGTGGCGACGGCCAGTTGGCCGTTCTTCACGACCGGGCGCTGTTCCCCTGCCCCCACGCTCATGATCGCGCCCTGGGGCTCATTGATGATCGAGGCGAAGGCCTTGATGCCGAACATGCCGAGGTTGGAGACCGAGAAGGTGCCGCCCTGGAACTCCTCGGGCTTCAGCTTGCGGTCACGGGCGCGTTTGGCGAGGTCCTTGGACTCGGTCGCGATCTGCGACAACGTCTTGGCCTCGGCCTTGCGGATGATCGGGGTGATCAGGCCGCCGTCGATGGCCACCGCCATGGCCACGTCGGCGTGGTGGTGCATCGCTATGCCCTCGGGGGAATAGGAGGCGTTGGCCTCGGGCACGGCCTTCAGGGCCATGGCGCTGGCCTTGATGACGAAGTCGTTGACCGACACCTTGACCCCGTCCTTTTCGAGCAAGGCGTTGACCTTGGCCCTCGCGGCCAGCAGGCCGTCGATCTCGCAGTCGATGGTCAGCGGGAAGTGCGGCACGTCGCGGAAGCTGTCCGTCAGACGCCGCGCGATCGCCTTGCGCATGCCGTCCAGCGGGATCAGGTCATAGCTGCCGTCCGGAATGCCCATCTGGGCCAGGGACTGGACCTTGCGCGGTTCGGCGGCTGCGGCCGCGACGGGGGCCGCTGCGGGTTTCGCCGCACCGGTCGGAGCGCCTTCGAGGTCGCGTTTGACGATGCGGCCGTGCGGGCCCGTGCCCTTGATCGTCGACAGGTCGATGCCGGCCTGGGCGGCCATGCGTCGAGCGAGCGGCGAGGCGAAGATGCGGTCAGTGGACTTGCCCCCCTCCCCCGCTGCGCGGGTACTCCCCCCTGCGGAGGGAGATTTGTCCGGGGCTGAATGTCCCCCCTCAGGGGGGACCGAAGCCGGCGCAGCCGGCTTCGAGGGGGGCGAAGCCGCACCGTCCTCGCCCTTCAGGCGGGCGATCAGGGTGTTGACCTTTACGCCCTCGGTCCCTTCGGCGACGAGGATTTCCAGCACCTCGCCCTCGTCGACGGCCTCGACTTCCATGGTCGCCTTGTCGGTCTCGATCTCGGCGATAACGTCGCCGGCGGACACCACGTCGCCGACCTTGACGTGCCATTTGGCCAGAACGCCCTCTTCCATGGTCGGCGACAGGGCGGGCATCAGGATGTCGGTCATTGGACGCCTTCCGACGGGTCTTCGACGATCGTGGCGACGCCCGGGCCGTTCAGCACGTCGGAGACGCCGCTCAGGATCTTGGAATAGGCCTGCTTCTCATCCATGCCGTGCCGCACGTGATAGGCATGGGCCATGTGGGTGGCCGCCATGGCCAGCACCTGGCCGAAGCGACGGGGGTCGTTGAAGGCAGGCTTGACCGACATCACCGGTTCGCCGCGCGACCACCAGATGCGGATGATCTCGATGGCCTCTGCGTCAGCAGCCACGCTGGCCGGAGTCTTCAGCTTGTGCTCTTCGGGCTCGCTCATGCCGTCACAGCCCTCACGGCCTTGATGATCTTGTCCACGCCCGGCAACGACAGGGCCTCGAGGTTCGCGGCATAGGGCAGAGGCACGTCCTCCTGGTGCACCCGCACCGGCGGAGCGTCCAGGTAGTCGAACGCATGTTCGATCACCCGGGCCACGACCTCGGCGCCGACGCCCATCGGCCCCCAGCCCTCCTCGGCCGAGACCAGACGGCTGGTCTTCTTCACGCTCTCGACGATCGTCTCATGGTCCAGCGGACGCAGGGTGCGGAGGTCGATCACCTCGCAGCTGATTCCCTCCTCCGCCAGCTTCTCGGCGGCCTGCAGGGCAAAGCCGACCATGCGGCTGTGGGCGGTGATGGTGACGTCGGTGCCTTCGCGGCGGACCTTGGCCTTGCCGATCGGCACCAGCCAGTCCTCGACCTCCGGCACATCGAACTCCAGCCCGTACATCATCTCGTGCTCGAGGAAGACCACGGGGTTGGGGTCGCGGATGGCCGATTTCATCAGCCCCTTGGCGTCGGCCGCGTCATAGGGGGCGATGACCTTCAGGCCGGGGACATTGGCATACCAGGCGGAATAGTCCTGGCTGTGCTGGGCGCCGACGCGGCTGGCAGCGCCGTTGGGGCCGCGGAAGACGATGCTGGCGCGGATCTGGCCGCCCGACATGTAGAGGGTCTTGGCCGCCGAGTTGATGATGTGGTCGATGGCCTGCATGGCGAAGTTGAAGGTCATGAACTCGACGATCGGCTTGAGCCCCGCCATGGCGGCACCGACGCCGAGGCCGGCGAAGCCATGCTCGGTGATCGGGGTGTCGACCACGCGCTTGTCGCCGAACTCCTGCAGCAGTTCGCGGCTGACCTTGTAGGCGCCCTGATACTGGGCGACCTCCTCCCCGATCAGGAAGACCTTCTCGTCCCGCCGCATCTCCTCGGCCATGGCGTCGCGCAGGGCGTCGCGGATGGTCGTCTTGACCAGCCTGGCGTCGGCGGGGATTTCGGGGTCGCGCAGTTCGACCTTCGGAGCGGAAGCGACAGGCGCGGCCGCGGCCGCTTCCGGCTGGGCGACCGCGTGGGCATCAACCTTCGGCACCGGCGACGCTGCCCCGCCCTCGCCAGCCAGCCGCGCGATCGGCGTATTGACCTTCACGTTCTCGGAGCCTTCGGGCACCAGGATTTCGGCCACCTCGCCCTCGTCGACGGCCTCGACTTCCATGGTCGCCTTGTCGGTCTCGATCTCGGCGATGACGTCGCCAGCCTTGACCATGTCGCCCGCCTTCACGTGCCACTTGGTCAGCGTGCCCTCTTCCATCGTGGGCGACAGCGCCGGCATCAGGATGTCGGTCACGCTGCGCTCTCCACATAGACGTCGGTGTAGAGCTCGGAAGGATCCGGCTCGGGGCTTTCCTGGGCGAACTGGACAGCCTCGGCGACGATGGTCTTGATCTCGGCGTCGATGGCCTTGAGGTCGTCCTCGGTGGCGCCGGCCTGGTCCAGCAGCAGCTTCACATGGTCGATCGGGTCGCGGGTCTTCTTGACCTCGTCGACCTCTTCTTTGGCGCGGTACTTGGCCGGATCGCTCATGGAATGACCGCGATAGCGATAGGTCTTCATCTCCAGGATGAAGGGGCCGCCACCCTCGCGGGCCCGCTTGACCGCCTTGGCCACGGCGTCGCGCACGGCCAGAACGTCCATGCCGTCGACCTGTTCGCCCGGAATGCCGAAGCTGGCCCCGCGCTCGCTCAGCTGCGTCGTGGACGACGAGCGTTCGATGCTCGTGCCCATGGCGTACTGGTTGTTCTCGATGATGTAGATGGCCGGCAGCTTCCACAGCTGGGCCATGTTGAAGCTCTCATAGACCTGGCCCTGGTTGGCCGCGCCGTCGCCGAAATAGATAAAGGCGACCGAATCATCGCCGCGGTACCAGCCATCAAAGGCCAAGCCCGTGCCCAGGGCGACCTGCGCGCCCACGATGCCGTGGCCGCCGTAGAATCCGGTGGCGGTGTCGAACATGTGCATCGACCCGCCCTTGCCCTTGGACGAGCCGCCGATACGGCCGGTCAGCTCGGCCATGACCTCTTTCGGGTCCATGCCGGCGCACAGCATGTGGCCGTGGTCGCGATAGCCGGTGATGATCTTGTCGTAGCCCTGACGCACGCTCTCCTGAACGCCCACGGCCACGGCCTCTTGGCCGATGTACAGGTGGCAGAAGCCGCCGATCAGACCCATGCCGTAAAGCTGGCCGGCGCGCTCCTCGAAGCGCCGGATCAGCACCATCTCGCGATAGAAGCGCAGCAGGTCCTCCTTCGAGGCCGTGGGCGCATTGGGGATCGTCTTGTCAGACGATGTCCTGGGGGTCTTCTGGGCGGCGGCTTTCGCCATCCGGCATCTCCCGGCTGAGCCCCGTGGGCGAGGCTTCCTGTCTCTACGGAAGCGGGCTTTAGCAGCCTTCGTTCGGGAAAGGCAAAGACGCGGTCACGCCCTGTAACAGGAGTTTAGGACCGCGCCCTGGATGCGGGTGCGTCGGCGACGGGCGCGGCGACCGTAACCACCACGTCGCGAGGATCTGCATAACCGAGCAAGGCTCGTGCCCGCTCTTCCAGAAGGTCGCGCGACAGGTTGTCGTCCGCCAGGTAGGCGACGCGGACCTCAAGCTCTTGCCGTTCCTGATCAAGAAGGACGGCCTGTGTCTGGCGATCCGCCAGCTCTGCAGCCCGCGCCCGGGCCGAGAGCAGGCCCAGCTGCCCGGTCAGGGCCTGGGCGGCCAGATAGACCACGGCCAGAAACAGGCCGGCGGTCAGGCGATACGGCGTCATCCGCTCAAGCAACTCGGACGCTCCTTCTGAGCGCAACGAAACGATTGCCGATCCGTGCCCGAAAATGCCTAACGAACCGTAGCTTGCCCGCAGATTTTGGCAGGATCAGCGCAGCAGCATGCCATCGCCGAAATACTGGCCCTGATCACCGAGCATCTCCTCGATGCGGAGCAGCTGGTTGTACTTGGCCGTGCGGTCCGACCGGGCCAGCGAGCCGGTCTTGATCTGCCCGCAGTTGGTGGCGACGGCGAGGTCGGCGATGGTCGAATCCTCGGTCTCGCCCGAGCGGTGGCTCATGACGCAGGTGTAGCCGGCGCGATGGGCCATATCGACGGCATCCAGAGTCTCCGAAAGCGTTCCGATCTGGTTGACCTTGATCAGGATCGAGTTGGCCAGCCCCTCGCCGATGCCGGCGGCCAACCGGACGGGATTGGTCACAAACAGATCGTCGCCGACCAGTTGGACCCGGTCGCCCAGACGCTCGGTCAGGGCCTTCCAGCCGTCGAAGTCGTCCTCGGCGCAACCGTCCTCGATCGACACGATCGGGAAGCGTTCGCACAGATCGGCCAGGTAGCCGACCATGCCTTCATGATCGAGGGTCTTGCCCTCGCCGGTCAGGCGGTATTTGCCGTCCTTGAAGAACTCGGTCGAGGCGACGTCGAGGCCGAGGTGGAAATCCTCGCCGGCCAGATAGCCGGCCGCCTGACCGGCCTGGGTGATGAACTCCAGCGCCGCCTCGGCCGAGGCCAGGTTGGGCGCGAAACCGCCCTCGTCGCCGACGTTGGTGTTGTGGCCGGCGGCCTTCAGTGCCGACTTCAGGGCATGGAAGATCTCCGTGCCCATTCGCAGGGCCTCCGAGAAGCTCTCGGCCCCGGTCGGCAGGATCATGAACTCCTGGATGTCGATCGGATTGTCGGCGTGGGCGCCGCCGTTGATGATGTTCATCATCGGCGTCGGCAGGATGCGGGCCGAGATGCCCCCGACGTAGCGGTGCAGCGGCAGGCCGGCCGAGATCGCACTGGCCTTGGCGCAGGCCAGGCTGACGCCGAGGATGGCATTGGCGCCGAGCCGACCCTTGTTCTCGGTGCCGTCCAACTGGATCAGGGCCTCGTCGATCCGGCGCTGGTCCTCGGCGTCCATGCCCGAGAGGGCGTCGAAGATCTCGCCGTTGACGGCGTCGACCGCCTTGCCGACGCCCTTGCCGCCCCACAGGTCCTTGATCCCGTCACGAAGCTCGACCGCCTCATGCGCCCCGGTCGAGGCGCCGGACGGCACGGCCGCGCGGCCGAAGCTGCCGTCGTCGAGGATCACGTCCACCTCGACCGTCGGATTGCCGCGGGAATCGAGGATCTGGCGGGCGACGATGTCGGCGATGTCGGTCATGGGAGGGTCCGGTGGCTGAGAGGTCGGCGCGGTTTAGCGCAGGCCCTGCCAAATCGCCACCGCCCGGCCACTGCGAGGGGCCGGATTCAGGCCGTCGTGACCCGGACACGAAAACGGCGCGCGGGGCCGCCGCGCGCCGTCAAGCCTTCAGAGGGTCGTGGGAACGACCTAGTCTTCCTTGGGCGTCAGGACCTGGCGGCCGCGATAGGTTCCGGTCTTCAGGTCGATGTGGTGCGAGCGGCGCAGCTCGCCCGTGTCCTTGTCCTCGGTATAGGGATTGGCTCCCAGCGAGTCGTGGGCGCGGCGCATGTTGCGACGCGAGGGCGATACTTTCCGCTTCGGAACGGCCATATCCGTCTCAATCTTCGGTCTGGGGCGCCATCGAGGGGCGCAACGTGGGACGCCGCGGCCGAAATCGGGGGCCACCGCGCGAGCGGGGGCTTATGCCGGAAGCCGTCTGCCTTTTCAAGCCTGCCGAAGACGCGCCCACGCCTGACGCGACAGGGCATAGTAGAAACTGTCCTTCCACTCCCCGCCGACGTTCCAGGTGTTCTGCGCGAAACCCGTCCTCGCGAAGCCCTGCCGCTCCAGAAGCCGGATGGAGGCGGCGTTGGCGGGGTCGACGTCGGCGGTGGCCGCGTCGTGGTCCGTGGCCTCGAACAGGCGGTCCAGAACCGCCGCCACAGCCTCGCTGGCCAGACCCCGTCCCCAGACGTCGGGATGCAGGATGTAGCCGATGTCGGGCGGGGCGTAGAATCCGGCCTTGCCCACGGCCCGCCCCTCGAACTCGACGACGAAGTCCAGGCCGGCGTCGGTGCCCGCGATCATGGCCTCCAGCCAGTCGCGCGTCTCGGCCAGGGTTTCGTGCGGCGGGGTGGACCACCAGCGCACGGCCCGCGGGTCGGACAGCACCGCATGGATGGCAGCGAGGTCGTCCGGCGTCGCGGGCCGAAGAGTCAGGCGAGGCGTGCGCAGGATCATGGCCTCCGTTGCCTCTGGCCGGCCGTCGGATCAAGGTCGCAGGTAACGAAATCCGGTGGCACGTCGTAGTGTCGACAGTCGCCCAGCCCGGAGAGCCCGCATGACCCGCCGCTTCGCCCTCGCCGCAGCCCTCGCCCTGATGACCGCCGGCTTGGCCGCCATGTCCCTTGCCCGCCCCGCACCGGCCGCATCGACCTATGTGCCCTTTACCCGGGCCGCGTTCGAGCGGGCCCAGGCCGAGGATCGGCGCATCCTCGTCGATGTCTATGCCGCCTGGTGTTCGACCTGTCAGGCCCAGGAAACGGTGCTGGAGCGACTGACGGCGCGGGCCGACAACGCGGACCTCATTGTCTTCCGCGTCGACTTCGACACCCAGACGGAGGAGGTCCGTCGCTTTCGGGCACCGCGGCAGAGCACGCTGATCGCCTATCGCGGGACGCGCATGACGGGCATTCTGGTCGCCGACACCCGCGCCTCGGAGATTGCCGCCCTGATCGACACGACCCGGTGAGCGGCGGCGACCTTAACCTGGGTCTGGCCTTCGTCGCCGGCCTGCTGACGGTGCTCTCGCCTTGCGTCCTGCCCCTGCTGCCGGTCGTGTTCACGACGGCGCGCAGCCGCAGCGCCTTCGGCCCGGTCGCTCTGGGGCTGGGACTGGCGCTCAGCTTCACCCTCGTGGGTCTGGTGGTCGCCGCCTTGAGCTTCACCCTGGGCCTGGACGCCGAGGCCTTCCGCCTGTTCGGCGGCGTCGTCATGATCGGTCTGGGTCTGATCCTCGCCATCACGCCGCTGCAGACCTGGATCGCCGGGGCCGGGTCACGCCTGACGACGGGCAGCCAGGGCGCTCTGGCGCGGTTCGACGGCGGCGGCTGGCCGGCCCAGGGGGCGTTGGGGGTCTTACTTGGCCTGGTGTGGACTCCCTGTGTCGGGCCGACGCTGGGCGCGGCCATCCTGCTGGCCGCCCAGGGCCGCGACCTCCCGATGGTGGCTGTGACCATGCTGGTGTTTGGCGTGGGCGCCGCCCTGCCGCCCATCGGTATCGGCCTGGCCTCGCGTCCCCTGCTGAATCGCCTGAAGGGCCGGCTCGGCGCACTGGGCCGCTATGGCAAGCTGACGCTCGGCCTTCTGTTTCTGGTCGTCGGCCTCGGCATTGTGACCGGGCTCGACCGCGAGGTGGAGACCTGGCTGGTCCAGACCTCGCCCGACTGGCTGACAACCCTGACCACGCGCTTCTAGAGCGCCTTCTCCAGCACCACGAAAGCCAGGTCGCTGCGTCGGGGAATGCCGAACCGAGGATCGGTCGCCGGGAACGGCCGGGTCTCGCCCGTGGGCAGGTAGCCACGCCGGATGTACCAGTCGATCAGCTCGGTCCGCTGCACGATGACCGTCATTTCCATGCGTCGCGCGCCGAACCGGGCAAGGGCCAGCGTCTCCGCCTGCTCAATCAGTCGGCGCCCCAGCCCGCGAGCCTGCAGCGGGGCGGCCACCGTCAACATGCCCAGATAGGCCAGACCGCCGCCCTTGTCCGTGACGTGAACGCAACCGACGAGGTCTCCGGCCTGCTCGGCCAGGATGATGACCTGGGCGGGATCGGCCACGCTCTCGGCCAGTGCCGCCTCATCGATCCGGGCGGCGTCCAGAAGATCAGCCTCGTGCGTCCAGCCGACCCGCGCGCGATCGCCGCGATAGGCGTGATGGACCAGGGGCTGGAGCGCCGGCACGTCGTCCGCTCCGGCAGGACGAAACGTCACTTCATCCATGGACCAGCAGGTCCGCCACCGCCTCGCCGATCGCCAGCGAACTGGTCAGGCCGGGGCTTTCGATCCCGAACAGGGCGACCAGGCCCTCAAGGCCGTGGTCGTCGGCGCCGCGCAGCTGGAAGTCCGGCTGGGGCTCACCCGGCCCGTGCAGCTTGGGCCGTATGCCGGCGTAGTCGGGCACAAGTGCGCCGTCGGGCAGGCCCGGCCAGAAGGCGCGGACATAGCGCGCGAACTCCTCCGCCTTGCCCGGATCGACCGAATAGTCCTCGGTCTCGACATAACTCAGGTCCGGCCCGAACACGGCCTGACCGCCCAGGTCCTTGCGATAGTGGATGCCCAGCGCCCCCGGGATCGGCAGGGGATAGACAAGGGGCTCGAACGGCGCCCGGCCTGTCAGGCGGAAGTAGATGCCCTTGCCGAAGCGGCCGGCCGGGATGCGGGCGGCGGGAAAGCCCTCGATGCCGGCGGCGACCGTCTGGGCCGACAGGCCTGGCGCGGTCACCAGTTGCGCCGCCGTCACCGTCATGGCCCCGTCGCCACCGACCCGCACGGAGAAACCGCCGCCCGGCAGGGGCGTCGCGCCCTCGAACGGGGCCCCGGTCACGACCGATCCGCCCGCATCCTCGATCTCGCCCTGCAGGGCCAGCATATAGCCGTGGCTGTCCAGCAGGCCGCTCTCGGCCGACCAGAGGCCGCCGAC
>VYLI01000112.1_pt1 | contig 12289 bp, 9 predicted proteins | sample 5109511 | NCBI WGS metagenome assembly VYLI01 (sample SAMN12291808, study PRJNA351875) | freshwater metagenome | isolation source: freshwater lake | place: USA: Michigan, MSU1 Lake | collected 2011-08-19
CGGACGCCGGCCCTGCCGACGTGGGCGGCGGCGGAACCGACTGGTCGCGGTCGTCGGCCGGTCCGGCCTCGGACGACTTCGACGTCGAGGCGACGCTGACGCGCGAGATCAGCCTGCATGAGCATCTCGAACGCCAGCTGCACCTGGCCATCGCCGATCCGGTCGACCGCATCATCGGCGGCTGGCTGATCGATCATGTGGACGACGGCGGCTATCTGCGCTGCGACCTCGACGAGGCGGCCGAGACGCTGGGCGTCCCCGTCATGCGCATCGAGGACGTGCTGACCCGCATGCACCGGTTCGAGCCGACCGGCGTCATGGCGCGCTCGGTGGCCGAGTGTCTGCGCCTGCAGCTGCAGGAGCGCGACCGCTATGATCCGGCCATGGCGGCGTTGGTGGATCACCTCGATCTCCTGGCGCGGCGCGAGCTCGGTCGCCTGCTCGACATCTGCGGGGTCGACGCAGAAGACCTCGCCGACATGATCGGCGAGCTGCGCGCGCTGACCCCGAAGCCCGGAGCGGCTTTCGGCGGCGGCGAGAACCCCTGCATCACCCCGGACGTGTCGGTGCGCGAGGGTCCGGGCGGGGTCTGGCTCGTCGAACTCAACGCCGACGCGCTGCCGCGCGTGCTGATGAACCAGCGCTATCACGCAGAAGTGTCGCGGGTCGCAAAATCCGAGGCGGACCGGATGTTCGTGTCCGAATGCGCCCAGTCCGCCAACTGGCTGGTCAAGAGCCTCGACCAGCGCGCCCGCACCATCCTGAAGGTCGCGCGCGAGATCGTGCGTCAGCAGGACGGCTTCCTGATGCACGGCGTGGCGCATCTGCGTCCGCTGAACCTGAAGACCGTGGCCGCGGCGATCGAGATGCACGAATCGACCGTCAGCCGGGTCACGTCCAACAAGTACATCGCCACGCCGCGCGGCGTGTTCGAGCTGAAATACTTCTTCACCGCCTCGCTGGCGTCCGCAGACGGGGGCGATGCCGTGTCGGCTGAAGCCGTCCGGCACCGGATCAAGTCGCTCATCGACGGCGAGCCGCCGCAGGAGCCGCTGTCCGACGACCGGATCGTGGAGATCCTGCGCGAGACCGGGGTCGAGATCGCCCGGCGCACCGTCGCCAAGTACCGGGAGGCGATGCGGATTCCCTCGTCCGTGAAGCGTCGTCGGGAGCTGGCGCGCAGCGCCTGAGGCAGCAGGTCACGCCGATTTCCTTTGACAGCGCCGCGCGTCGGATCAGGATGTATTCCCGGGGAGCCCAGCCAGAACAGGAGCCCAGCATGGCCCAAACCCGCATCCAGGTCGCAGGACGCCAGGTCGAGGTCGGGGACGCGCTCAGAGGTCGGATACAGCAGGAACTGACCGACGGAATCGGAAAATATTTCGAAGGATCATGGGACGGCGTCGTGACCGTCGGCCGCGAAGGCCACGGGTTTGACGTCGAGGTGGCGCTGCATCTGGCGTCCGGCATGCATCTCCAGGCGCATGGTTTCGGGGCCGAGGCGCACCCGGCCTTTGATGATGCGCTGCTCAAGATCGAAAAGCGGGTCCGGCGCTACAAGCGCCGTCTCAAGGACCACCACGGCGCCCAGCGCGCCCTGCCGGCGGAGCCGGCCGCCTACGCCACCATCGCCGGTCCGGAGCCGGATGATGTCGAGGTCGCCGATGCGGCTGCGGGCGATGCGCCGATGGTGATCGCCGAGACCACGGCCCGGGTCATCACCATGCCGGTCTCGACCGCGGTGCTGCAACTGGAGTTGACAGAGGCCCCTGCCCTGTTGTTCCGCAATTCCGCGCACGGCGAACTCAACATGGTGTATCGTCGTCCGGACGGGAACATTGGCTGGATCGACCCGAAGCGTGCAGCCGCGTAAGCGGCGCGTGACCATCGGCTGACAGGGCGAACGACGTTCATGACGGATCTGACCGACCTGCTCGCGCCCGGCGCGGTGCTGCACCGCGTTCGCGCCGCCACCAAGAAGGCGGCGCTGGACATGCTGGCCAAAACCGCCGGCGACGCGCTCGGCCTGCAGCCGCGCGACGTGCTGGATGCCGTGCTGGAGCGTGAACGCCTCGGCGGCACGGGCGTGGGCGACGGCGTCGCCATCCCCCATGCGCGGCTGCGGGGCCTGGACCGGGTCGCAGGGCTGTTTGCACGCCTCGATCCTGCGCATGACTTCGAGGGCCCGGACGGCCGCCCCTGTGATCTCGTCTTCATGCTGTTGGCGCCGCTGGACGCCGGGGCGGACCATCTGCGGGCCCTCGCCCGGGTGTCGCGCGCGCTGCGCCGACCAGACGTGCGGGAAAAGCTGCGCGCCGCCGCAACGGACAAGGCGATTCTCGCCCTGCTCGGCCCCGGCCCCGCCCAGGTCAGCGCCGCCTGAGCGAGCGCGACCTCAAGCCCGCTGGCTGGATAAGGACATAAAGATATCTTTATGTCCCGTGTTGCCTTGCGCGCGTCGGGCCGCTACACACCCCGCGCGAAAGGACACCCCATGACCGACTATATCGTTAAGGACATCGGCCTCGCCGAGTTCGGCCGCAAGGAAATCAGCCTCGCCGAGAGCGAGATGCCGGGCCTGATGTCGGTCCGCGCCGAGTACGGCCCGTCGCAGCCCCTGAAGGGCGCGCGCATCGCCGGCTCGCTGCACATGACCATCCAGACCGCGGTTCTCATCGAAACGCTGGCGGCGCTGGGCGCGGACATCCGCTGGGTGTCCTGCAACATCTATTCGACCCAGGACCACGCCGCCGCCGCCATCGCGGCCGCGGGCATCCCGGTGTTCGCCGTGAAGGGCGAGACGCTGGAAGAATACTGGGACTACACCGCCAAGCTGTTCGACTGGCACGGCGGCGGCTACCCGAACATGATCCTGGACGACGGCGGCGACGCCACCATGCTCGTCCACCACGGCCTGCGCGCCGAGCAGGGCGACACCGCCTTCCTCGACAAGCCGGAGAGCGAGGAAGAGGAAATCTTCTACGCGCTGATCAAGCGCCTGCTCGCGGAAAAGCCGAAGGGCTGGTTCGCCGAGATCGCCGCCTCCATCAAGGGCGTGTCGGAAGAGACCACCACCGGCGTGCACCGGCTCTACATCCTCGCCGAGCAGGGCAAGCTCCTGTTCCCGGCGATCAACGTCAATGACGCGGTCACCAAGTCGAAGTTCGACAACCTCTATGGCTGCAAGGAATCGCTGGTCGACGGCATCCGCCGCGGCACCGACGTGATGATGGCCGGCAAGATCGCCATGGTCGCCGGCTTCGGCGACGTGGGCAAAGGCTCGGCCGCGTCGCTGCGCCAGGCCGGCTGCCGCGTGATGGTGTCGGAAGTGGATCCGATCTGCGCCCTCCAGGCCGCCATGGAAGGCTATGAGGTCGTGACGATGGAAGACGCCGCTCCGCGTGCGGACATCTTCGTCACCGCCACCGGCAACAAGGACGTGATCACGATCGACCACATGCGCGCCATGAAGGACCGGGCGATCGTCTGCAACATCGGCCACTTCGACAATGAAATTCAGGTGGCGTCGCTGAAGAATTACAAGTGGACCAACATCAAGCCGCAGGTCGATGAGATCGAACTGGCCTCGGGCCGCCGGATCATCCTGCTGTCCGAAGGGCGTCTGGTGAACCTCGGCAACGCCATGGGTCACCCGTCCTTCGTGATGTCGGCCTCCTTCACGAACCAGACGCTCGCCCAGATCGAACTCTTCAACAATCCGGGCAAGTACGAGAAGAAGGTCTACACCCTGCCGAAGCACCTCGATGAAAAGGTCGCTATGCTTCATCTGGACAAGGTCGGCGCAAAGCTGACCAAGCTCCGCGATGATCAGGCGTCCTATATCGGCGTTTCGTCGACGGGCCCCTTCAAGCCGGACCACTACAGATACTGATCAACGCACAGATAGACTGCGATTTCCGGGGCGCTGACTGCAGTCAGCGCCCCTTTTCGTCACGAGATGGTAAGGTCTGCGCGCCACGATTGGCTCAACGCGGGGCTTGCGATGAATCTTGTGGTGAAGACGACGATCTGGTTCGTGGCTGGTCTGGCCGCGCTTGTCGTCGGCGTGACGGTGGCGCTCCAGGCGATCATCGCACCGGGGTTCGAGCGCGCTGAAGCCGACCGGGCGGAACGCCAGACGCTGTCCGCCGTGCGCGTCCTCGACAGCAAGCTGGAATCCCTGCGCCGCCTGACCATCGGCATGTCGACGACCGGGCCGGACACGCCGGTGATGCAATCTCCCCGGGACTGGGTGGATACGCCGCGCCTGGAGGTCCTGAACGTGGACGCCGGCCTCCAGCTTGATGCGCAAGGACAGGTGATCGCCGCCTCGATCCTGCACCCGACGCTGGCGGGCATGGATCTGGCCGACGTGATCGGTGCTTCGCCGATGACCGCGACGCATCCGCTGCATGTGCGCCAGCCGGGTGCAGGCCGGGCCGGCTTCTACGCCACGCCCCAGGGCGTGCTGATGGTGGCGAGCGCCGCGGTGGTCGATCCGCGAACGCGCCTGCCCCAGGGCGCCACGGTGACGTTCAGACTGCTGGACGATGCGCGGCTGGCCACCTTCAGCCGTGAGGCCGGGGCGCAGATCCAGTTGCTGGACGCCGCCAACGCCGACGAAGGCGCCTTCGCTGTGATGCAGAGCGGCCGGAGCGTCGTCACGATCGCCTCGTCCGACAAGGCCCACACCGGTTACAGCCCGCTGCGCGCGCCGTCCGGCGCCGTTGCGGCGATCGTTGCGGTCGAGACCGCCGATCTTGTGCGCCCGCTGGGACAGCAGCTCGTCGAGACCGCCGCCCTGACCATGCTGCTGGCGGCCCTGCTCAGCACCATTCTCGCCGGCGTGGGCCTGCACATCACGGTCGTGCGGCCGATCTCGCGCCTCAGCCGCGCGATGACCGAGGTTCGCGCCACCGGGGACTTCGCAACCTCGATCGAGAGCCGGCGGCAGGACGAGATCGGCACGCTCATGAACGAGTTCGCGCACCTGGTGCGCGAAGGCCGGCGCAAGGAATCGGAACTGCAGGGCGCGCTGGAAACCGCCGAGCGCGCAGCCGCGGCGAAAGCCGAATTCCTCGCAACCATGAGCCACGAGATCCGCACCCCGCTGAACGGCGTGCTCGGCATCGCCCATGTGCTCAAGCGCGAGGGGCGCGACCCGGGCCGGCTCGCCATGGTGGACACCATCATCGGCTCGGGCGAACTCTTGCTGGGCATCCTCAACGACGTGCTCGACATGGCCAAGATCGAGGCCGGAAAGCTCGAGATCGCACGCCGTCCTGTCGATCCGGAGCAGGTCCTGGGCGATCTTGCATCGCTCTGGCGGCTCCCGGCCGAGGCGCGCGGCCTCTATCTGACCGTCGTCACGCCCGAGGAACCCGGTCAATGGGTCTCGCTGGATCCGGTCCGGCTGCGCCAGATCCTGTTCAACCTGGTCGGCAACGCCATCAAGTTCACCGATCGGGGCGGGATATCCGTCGCGCTGTCGCGCCCCAGATCCGGCTGGATCCGCTTCGAAGTGAGCGACACCGGAGCCGGCATCTCGGAGGACGAACAGGCGCGCCTGTTCCGGCCCTTCGCGCAGGTGGAGACCGGCACGCGCCGGGCGGCCGGCGGCACCGGACTTGGGCTGGCGATCGCCCGTCGTCTCGCCTCCCTCATGGACGGCGAGCTGGGTCTGGACAGTGCGCCGGGCTGCGGCTCGACCTTCTGGCTCGAAGTGCCGGCCCCCGCCTGCGCAGCGCCCGCGCCGCAGGCGGCTGATCGGGACGGCGCGGCCCTTGTGGACGCAGTGCGCGTCCTCGTCGTTGAGGACAACGCCACGAACCGGCTGGTGATCGGCAAGATGCTGGGCCTCGCCGGCGTCGCGCCAGTCTTCGCCGAGGACGGCGCCAAGGCGGTGGAAATCGCCGAGAGCCAGGCGTTCGACGTCATTCTGATGGATGTGCGGATGCCGGTGATGGATGGGCTCGAGGCGACGCGTCGCATCCGGATGGGCCGCGGCCCGAACGCGCGGGCGCCCATCGTGGCGCTCACTGCGAACGTGACGATCGAGGATCAGGCCGGTTGCTTCGCCGCCGGCATGACCGGGTTTGTCGGCAAGCCGATCCAGCCCCAGGCGCTGTTCGAAGCCTTGAGCGAGGCGATGGCTGCAAGCCCGTCGGCGGCGAGCTCCGTCGCCGCCTGAACTCAGTGCAGCGTGATCGTCCTGCGGTCGAGGCGCCCGGCAAGGGCGTCGTCGATCAGGGTGCGCAGGATACGCCAGCACGACGCCGAGAACGCCTCGCCCTCATCGTCGAGTTCGCCGATGATCCGGTCCGCCACGGCGGGTGCGCCCGATCCATGCCGGTCGATCAGCACCCAGGCGATCCTGGTGATGTCTTCGGCTCCGATCCGAGAGCGACGCTGCATGGCGATGTTCCTCCGACGCGCGGACCTGCAAGTCCGGGGCCGGAGACACACATCAGCAAAATCAGAGGCTTGCCGGGCGACTGTCACCCGCGCCCGGCAAGAGGCGCCGATCAGACCGGGCGGAACGGACCCACGCCGGCATCTGTGCGCTCGGCCGTGAGCGCGGCCGCCTCCCGCACCGCGAACCGCTTGTCGAACACCGTATCGACCTCCCGGAACCGGGCGGTCACGGCGTAGCGGGTGAAGGTCGTGACGACGAAGCCGCGGGCGCTCTCGTCGTGCCAGATCACCTCGCGGTTGGCGTCGATCAGCGGCTTGGTGAGCGCGTCCGGCGCGAGGCCCGCGCCCTGGGCAAGGTCGCCGAGGCCCGGCGAGGTGATCGAGGTCGCCACGATCTCCACGCCAAGCCGCGTTGCGCCGTCGTCTGTCGTCAGCTCGCACGCCCAGTTCGAGTGGATGTCGCCAGTGAACACCACAAGGCGTGCTCCCGCGGCCTTGGCGGCGGCATAGAAGCGATCTCGCGCCGCCGGATAACCGTCCCAGGCGTCGAGATTGAGGGGCACGTTGAAGCGCGACAGCTCGATGAACTGCGCGAACGGCGGGAAGGCCTTTGCGATCTTGGCCTTGGCGTCGGCGGGCAGCAGGCTCGCCATGTCGGGCGCGTTCACCTTGGCCATCATCACCTGGTTGCCGATCGCCTGCCAGCGCACGCCGGCCTTGACGCTTTCCTCCAGCCGGGCCGTGGCCCAGGCCTCCTGGGCCGGTCCCAGCAGCGTGCGCCCGGGCGCCGCAAGCTTGTTCGCCCGGAACCCGGCGATGTCGGGGAGCATCATGACGCCCGGCGGCGGGGCCTTGGGGTCGAGGCCGGCAAGCCGGGCGGCGTCGGTGATCGGCGTCGGCCTGCCCGACGAGACGTCGAACGGCGCGAAGGTGAGGTCCGTGGCGTAGTCGAGCTGCTGGTCGCGGGCGAGCAGCCGGGTTTCCAGCATGGTCAGCGTCAGAAGGTCGCCGAAGCGGAAGTGCCGGTTGATCGCCGCGAAGGGCTGGCCGGCGGCAGGCTCCCGGATCGGCATCCACTCATAGTAGGCCTGCACGGCGGCGCGGGACCGCACGCTCCAGTCGCCCTCGCCCTTGTCGGGATCATGGTTTTCCGCGCCGTTGACCCAGCTGTCGTTGGTCGATTCATGATCATCCCAGGTAACGATCCAGGGTGCGCGGGCGTGGGCGGCCTGCAGGTCCGGGTCGGACTTGTACTGGGCGTGGCGGCCACGGTAGTCCGCGAGCGTCACGATCTCATTTGGCGGGATCGGAATGCGGCCGTTCTTGGCGCCCCATTCGGTGGCGTAGCCGCCAGGGCCGTACTCGTAGATGTAGTCGCCGAGGTGGACGACGAGGTCGAGCTCATCGAGGTCAGCGATGGCGCGGTAGGCGTTGAAGTAGCCCGCCGGGTGGTTGGAGCACGAGCAGCTCGCCACAACCAGCCGATCGAGCCGGCTCGTCGGCGCCGTCATGGTGCGGCCCACCGGCGAGGCCGCGGTCCCGACGAAGAAGCCGTAGTGCAGCTTCTGACCGGCGGGCAGGCGGTCGGCGTCGATCTTCACGGTGTAGTCGCGGCCCGCGTCGGTGCGGGTCGTCCCGCGGCGGACGACCTGCTTCAGCGCGGCGTCCCGCGCCACGACCCAGCGCACCGACACTGGCCCGTCGGCCGCCGGCGTCACCCGCGTCCACAGGATCACCCGGTCGGGCAAGGGATCGCCGGAGGCCACGCCATGGTTGAACGCTGCGGCAGGCGCCTGCGCGACCGCGGGCGCTGCAGCAGTGGCGGCGGCAAGACCGCCAAGGGCGGCGCGGCGGGACAGGCGCATGGTGTTTCCTCCGGAAGTCGTCGAGGCTGTCTGCCGCAGCCCTGCGACAGGCGTATTACGCCTGTTCGCGGCCGCGGGCCTGAACGGCCTTGCGGCGTTCCTCCACCGCCCCCGGGGTGACACGGGCGTTGTAGGCCGAGGAGGTGGCGTGCTCCATCGCCATGCCGCGGGCGAAGTCCTGGGCGAAGCCGTCGTCGATGAGGCGTTTGTACACCGCGATGGGCTCGGACGGGATCGAGGCGATATCCGTCGCCAGCTTGATCGCCGCCGGCATCAGCTCGTCCGGCGCCACCACGCGGTTGACGAGGCCCCAGTCCCAGGCGGTCTGCGCGTCGATGAAGTTGCCGGTGAGGCTCAGTTCCTTTGCCCGCGAAAGGCCGATCATCCGCGACAGTTTCTGGCTCAGGCCCCAGCCCGGCATGATGCCGACCCGGGCGTGGGTGTCGGCGAAACGGGCGTTGGTCGAGGCGATCAGGATGTCGCAGGCCAGCGCCAGCTCGAACCCGCCGGTGATGGCGACGCCGTTGATGGCGCCGACCACCGGCTTGCCGCAGCGCTCGATCGCCTTGACCGGATTGGCCCGCGCCCCGCTCGCCGTGGTGTCGGCCATGGCGGCGGCGTCTGCGCCCAGTTCCTTCAGGTCGAGCCCGGCAGTGAAGGCGCGCGTGCCCGCGCCGGTCAGCACGACGGCGTGCACCGAATCGTCGCGCGCGATGTCGGACATGGCGTCGTCGAGCGCGGCGCGCAGCGCCTTCGACAGGGCGTTCATCGCCTCGGGACGGTTCAGGGTGACGACGGCGACGGCGTCGTTGCGTTCGATCAGCAGCATGGGCGGCGTTTCCTCGGGTGACTTTGCACATGCCGAAATCGCACGGGTCTTTGAGTTAGTCACGTCGGGATGGGGCTTTGCTCCCCCGCCTTGCGGGGGAGCTGTCAGCGAAGCTGACTGAGGGGGTGTTGTGCACCCGACAACACCCCCTCCGGCTCACTGCGTTCGCCACCTCCCCCGCAAGGCGGGGGAGGAAAATCGACAATCCACAAGGAAATATCCCAAATTCCCGGTGTTGCGGGCATTCCTGGACCTTTAGTCCTGCGCGTCCTCGACGATCAGGTCCGCCGCCCGCTCGGCCACCGCCATGACGTCGGCGTTGATGTTGCCGCTCATGTGGTGCGGGAAGACCGAGGCGTCGACGATCCGCAGGCCCGCAACGCCACGCACCCGCAGGCGCGCATCCACCACATCCTCGGCATCCGGGCCCATGCGGGCCGTGCCGATCGGGTGGTAGCCGAGGAAGGTGGTGGCGCGCAGATAGGCGTCCCAGTCCGCTTCCGCCTGCACCTCCGGCCCCGGAACCCGCTCGCGGATCACATGCGGGGCATAGGCCGGCGAGCGGAACACCTCGCGCAGGAAGCGCGCGCCGGCGATCAGGCGGCGACAGTCCTCCGGGTCGTCGAGCAGCGCATGGTCTATGACCGGCGGCGCCGCCGGGTCGGTGGAGCGCAGCCGCACTACGCCGGCGTTGCGCGGGTAGGACAGGCTCGCGACCCCGGTCACCGCCGGCTTGAGATAGGGCTCGATCCCCTCCGGCGTCAGTTCGAACGCGAACGGCCCCAGCATGATCTGGATGTCGGGCTCGGGCTCGTCCGGGGACGACTTCATGAAGGCCACGGCGTGCGGATAGGGGCTGGTCGCCGGTCCGTCGCGGAACAGCATCCAGCGCAGCGCGTGCCACAGCCGCGCCGGACCGTTCACCTGCGTGTTGTAGGTCGGCACGTCCACATCGACGCTGACCGTGGCGTTGGGGTGGTCTTGCAGGTTGCGGCCGACCTGGGCGCGATCGAGCAGCACCTCGATCCCATGCGCCTTGAGCTCCGCCGCCGGCCCGACGCCCGACAGCATCAACAGCTTCGGGGTGTTCATCGCGCCCGCCGCCAGGATCATCTCGCCTGCCCGCACGTCCGATACCGTTCCGCCGCGCCGCACCCGCGCGCCGACGCAGCGGCCGTCCTCGATCAGCAGCCTCTCCACGAGGGCGCCGGTGCGCACCTCGACGTTCCAGCGCTGGCGGGTGGCCGGCAGGAACGCCCGGGCCGCGCTGAAGCGTCGTCCGCACAGCTGCGACACCTGCGGGTGGCCGACGCCCTCCTGCGCTGCGCCATTGTAGTCCGGGTTGTAGGGCAGGCCCGCCTCCTGGGCGGCGGCGATGAAGGCGACCCCCAGCGGGTGCTGGGAGCGCAAGTGCTCCACCACCTGCCGGCCGTCGCGCCCGCGCAGCCCCGGATCGCCGATCGCGGTGCGCTCGAGCCGTCGGAACATCGGCGCCATGTCCGCCCAGCTCCAGCCGGGATTGCCCATGGCTTCCCAGCGGTCGTAGTCGGCGTGGCTGCCGCGCACCCACAGCATGCCGTTGATGGAGCTGGAGCCGCCGAGGCCCTTGCCCGCCGGCCACAGATCCACCTTGCCGCCCCGGCTCGGGTCCGGCTCGGCGAGGATCATCCAGTCATGCGCCGGATTGCCGACAGCCTTTGTGATGCCGGCGGGCACGTGGATATAGGGCGACAGGTCCGGACCGCCGGCCTCCAGCACCAGAACCCGTGTGCGATTGTCCGCCGACAGCCGGTCGGCGAGCACGCAGCCCGCCGATCCCGCCCCGATGATCAGGATGTCCGCGTCGAGGCTCGCCGCCATCAGCCGGCCGTCTCGGCGATCAGCTTGTCCTGGAGCCTCTTGAACTCCTCATACTCGTTCACGGTGCTCTTGCGCGCCCGCGCCCAGCTGGTCGCGAAGCCGCGCGGATAGGCGCTGTCGTCCTCGCGCGCGCCGTCGGCCGACCACAGCAGCGGGAACAGCGGCCCGCCCGGCGCCTCGCCCTCGATCATCTCGTCAAAGCTGACGCCGGCGATGTTCAGGCAATCGGGCCTCGGCGCCCAGCGCACGTCCTCGCCGAATACCCGGACTGACAGCGCGATCCGCCAGTTGTCGGCGGTATTCCCGTGGGAATAGTGCAGGGTCCAGGGGTGGACGAGCAGCATGTCGCCCGGCTCCATGTCCCATTGCAGGAAGCGTTTTGTCGGATCGGCGCGCAGCGGCTCCACGTCCGGGTGCGAGACGCGATCCGGCGGCCGGATCATCTTGCGGGCGTTGGGCGAGAACAGCCAGTAGGGCACGTCGTCGTGCTGGGTCCCGGCCAGCACTTCAAGGCAGTTCTCCTTGGCCACGCCCTGCAGCGGGATCCAGATCGACGGGATCATCGTGCCCGACGCCGGCCAGCCCATGCGGTCGCAGTGCCAGATCGTCTTCTCGTCGCTGCGCGGCGGCTTGGCGAAAAACTCGTCGAAGAAGAACCGGATGGTGGACGAGCCCATCGCCTCTCCGGCGGCCTGGGCCAGTGGGCTCTCGAAGATGAAGCGGCGGAACGCCGGCGACACCCGCGCCAGATAGCGCCCGGGCTGGGTCGGCAGCGTGCCGATGTCCTCCTTGTCGATGCACACTTTCGTGGCGTCCGGCATCAGGCTTTCCAGCCAGTCCGGATCGAAAACCTTGCGCAGGCAGACCGCGCCGTCGCGAGCGTAGTTCGCACGGTCTTCGTCGGTGATCGGGCGCAGGGGCTGGGTGTTGAAGGCCACGGGCGGTGCTCCAGTCTGGCGAAGGCGACAGTTAGCGGGCCGGGCGCGCCGGCGAACAGTGCAAGGTCGGCGCTGGACGATGCGTTCGGTGCATGTGGGCGCGCATGGCTAGATCGGCTCGGCGCCGGGGTCGTAGTGGAACAGGCCGAGCGCATCCTCGCCCTTCGGCGGATTGCCGCGCAGCTTGTCCGGATCGAGGGCCTGGATGCGGTCGGCGCCCAGCGCGCTCTCGGTCTGCACCAGCGTGGCGCGGGGCACGCGGGCGGCGCTGTAGCGGGTGAGCGCCTCTTCCACATTGCCGGCGGCGGCAAGGCAGCGCGCGAGCACGATCCCGTCTTCCAGCGCCATCGCCGCGCCCTGGCCCATGAATGGCAGCATCGGGT
>VYLI01000117.1_pt1 | contig 12286 bp, 20 predicted proteins | sample 5109511 | NCBI WGS metagenome assembly VYLI01 (sample SAMN12291808, study PRJNA351875) | freshwater metagenome | isolation source: freshwater lake | place: USA: Michigan, MSU1 Lake | collected 2011-08-19
ATTCATGACCAAGTATTTGAATTAGATATTCCCGATAATTTTCAACCTCGACTTTATTAAAAATTTAGATGTAATCGCTCTCTTCCCCAAAGGCAGAAACACTATCTTCTTCATAAATCGGCAAAATTCAGTAAAATAGTAATAGACCAAATCAAAGGAAAAAAATTACAGATGGCAACTACATCAGAAGACGTATGGCGAATCCTAGCCGAATTAGCGACTGCTCAAGCCGAATTAACTGCTGCTCAAGCCGAATTAACTGCTGCTCAAAAAGAAACTGACAAACAACTCAAGGAAGTTAGTCAACAACAGAAGGAAAACGCCCAACAACTCAAGGAAACTGACCGACAACAGCAGAAAACTGACAAACAACTCAAAGAACTGGGCAAACAAATTGGGGGACTTGGTGCAAAAACTCAAAGAATTAGGACAGCAAATTGGGGGACTTGGTGCAAAATTCGGCAGCTTTACCGAAGGACTTGCCCTTCCTTCAATGGAAACGATTCTCAGGCAACGCTTTGGTATGGAAGTCATCAGTCCTAGTGTGCGAGTCAGTAAAGATGGACAACACCTAGAAATTGATGTCCTTGCCTATACCAATGGTGAGCTAAATACCGCCTATATCGTCGAGGTTAAAAGTCATGCCAAAGAGGAATCTATTACTCAATTAAAAAGTATTTTACAACGGTTTCGCCGCTTTTTCTCTGAACACAAAGATAAAAAACTCTATGGCATATTAGCGGCGGTTGATTTATCACCAGGATTACGGGAAAAAATTCTGCAAGAAGGGTTTTATGTGGCTCGGATTCATGACCAAGTATTTGAATTAGATATTCCCGATAATTTTCAACCTCGACCTTATTAAAACAGCAAAGGCGATGGGAGCATCCCATTTTCGCCAATCGCCTTCTACAGATGGGAAGTTTTCTCCTGAAACTGGCTCACACAGACAATCCCCCAATCCAAAATCCAAAATGAGATGTTCCCAACCCTTCAGGCTTTGGGTACTCTCACTCGTCCTCATTTTCTCGAAACTATTCCCCATTTAGTGCCTTTAATCCTTCATTTTGGGGGGGAGGTTGCCTTAAGAGAAGTGTATCAAAGTATTAGGGATGTTAGTCGCTGGTGGCGGTGATGCTCATAAATCAATTAGAAGTGCTACGATCAGCACAGTCCACCATAATACATTTTTTTGCCAAATACAATAATTTCTAGCTAATAAAACAATGGCTCAATTACAAACCCTAATGCCTATACTACAAGAATTTCGCCAAGAATTAGCAAAGTTTTATGGAAAACGGTTAGTAAAACTCATCCTTTTTGGTTCACAAGCGAGGGGTAACGCCAATGAGGACTCAGATATTGATATTATGGTCGTATTAAAAGGCCCCATTTCCCCTGGAGATGAAGTGATTCGGATGGCAGACATCGCTACTCAACTAGACCTTAAATATAATACCTTCATTTCTTTGATTCCCATCGCCGATGAAGACTTTGTTCATCGACAAACCCCATTAATGGACAATATTCGCCGAGAAGGGATTTTCCTGTGAACCAAAACCAAATTTCGTCCTATATCAATCAAGCTAATGAAGAATTAGAAGCGGCCACCCTATTACTTGAAAAAAATTATTATCGTGCTTGTATTTCTCGTTGCTATTATGCCATTTATTGTACAGTCCAAGCTCTGTTAATAGTTAAAAATATCAATACTCGCAGTCATCGAGGGGTACGACAGCAATTTTCTCAACATTTTATTCAAACAGGGGAATTACCATTAGAACTATCAAAAGCGTTAAGAATTACCTATGATTTACGACAATTAGGAGATTATGATCAAGTTATTGAAATAACTAGGGAACAAACACAAATTGCCTGAGAATACGCCACAGTATTTGTAGAACAAGCAATGATCTTGAGCATTTTTTCACTTTAACTACTTAATCTTATGCAGTTTATTGATCGCGCCGAAATAGAAGTAGAAGGGGGTAAGGGAGGTGATGGAATTGTCGCTTTCCGTCGGGAAAAATACGTCCCCGCCGGCGGTCCGGCCGGAGGTAATGGGGGAAAAGGTGGTTCGGTGATTTTCGTGGCGACTCAGAACCTGCAAACCCTGCTAGATTTCCAGTATAGTCGCTATTTTAAGGCCGATGACGGCAAACGGGGCGGCCCCAACAACTGCACCGGGTCCAACGGTAGCGATCGCATTATTAAAGTTCCCTGTGGTACAGTGGTTTACGATCTCGATAGCGAGGAAATTATCGGCGATTTGGTAACTCCCGAACAGACTTTAATCGTGGCCGCCGGGGGAAAAGGGGGATTAGGCAACCGCCACTTTTTAAGTAATAATAATCGCGCACCCGAATACGCTTTACCCGGTTTAGAGGGAGAAAAACGCCATTTACGCCTAGAATTGAAGTTATTAGCGGAAGTAGGCCTGATCGGGCTGCCCAATGCGGGAAAATCCACCCTAATCTCGGCCGTTTCCTCTGCTCGTCCCAAAATCGCCGATTATCCCTTTACGACTCTCATTCCTAACTTGGGAGTGGTACGCAAACCCACGGGAGACGGGACGGTATTCGCCGATATTCCTGGATTAATCGAGGGAGCGCACCTAGGAATCGGCTTAGGACACGAATTTTTACGCCATATCGAACGCACACGCCTGTTAATTCATCTTGTCTCCTTGACATCAGAAGACCCGATCGCCGATTATCAAATTATTCAAGGGGAATTAGCCGCCTATGGTCGGGGATTAGAAAAGCGATCGCAAATACTGGTTTTCAACAAAATTGATGCTGTGGACGAGGAAACGATAGATAACTATCAAAAGCAGTTTGCTAAAATAACTAATGCCGAGATTTTGACTATTTCCGCTGTTACGGGAGCCGGATTAACCACTTTACTCGCCAAAGTTTGGCAGCAGTTAGAGCAACTGGAGAGGGTCGAGGATGAAACCCCTTCCCTGTTTTCCTAAAATCGCTCGTTAGTTGTTCGGCTGCCGGGGTGCGGGTGGTCGGCGATTGCTCGGTCTTCTTTCCGTACCTTCAAAGTTACCATTAGAACGACGGGTGCGGCGCTGTTCAGCTTCATTTTCGGCCGCATAGACTTCTAGATAAAGAGAGCGATCCACACTCGCGGCCGCCATTTCTAGGGTAGTTCTAATCGCCTGTAAATTGCGTCCTCCCCGGCCGTAAACTTTGCCTTTATCGGCATCATCGAAGGCTACACGCACCCAAAGACGTTGATTTTCCTGACAGCGCTCGATATCCAATCTCAGACTGGCCGGATCTTCCAAAAACGGCTCGATAATAAATTTCACCAGTTCGAGATAGTTGGGGGTACTAGGCATTGATTTTCTCGAAAATTTTCTGTTTGGTGAGAATGCTGCGTACGGTGTCCGTTGGTTGCGCTCCTTGTTGTAAGCGTCGGATAATCCCTTCTTCATCCAGACGCACTTCATCGGTGCGGGGATTGTAAAATCCTAATTCCTCTAGGGGACGACCATCGCGACGACTGGTGCTAACGGCCGCAACGATACGATAACTGGCTTCGCGTTTTTTGCCAAAGCGTTTTAGACGTAATTTGATCATGGTTACTAAAAAATTCTCCTTTCCGATTCTAACTCATCCCGGCGGTAATTCCACAAGTGGCGATCGAGGGAACGGCAGGCAGCCATTGCATATTCATTGAAAATAACGCCGAAAGCGCGGGTCTAAATGGTCTTTTTTGCGGCGATTACAGCATAAACAAAGGGTTTGCAGGTTACTAATGTCGTTACTGCCACCTAAAGCTAAGGGAATTATATGATCTATGGAAAGTTGGGACAATTTTTCGGGTTTACCGCAACTCTGACATTGATAATTATCCCTTTGATAAACATATTTTCTCACTTCGATCGGAATCGGGATTCTCGGAGTTTTTGCCATGATAATTACAGCAGGAGAGAGGAGATTGCTTTAATTTATTTTCCTTATTACCTAATTAGGTTTTCAGGAATTGAAGTTAGTTTTTTCTGTATTTTCTCGCAGCATTTGCCGAATCTCCTCTAGGGGTGATTCTGGTTCTTGCTCAATTGTGCTTTCTTCGGGAATAAATTCTAGGGTAATTTTTATTTGACGAGTTTCATTGAAATCTTTAAAGCCTTGATTTCTGATTTCTCGAAGTAAAATATCATATTCACTAGAATTACGATGTATATACGGACTTGAAAGTTTTTCCAAAACACTAGAAAAAGTACATTCTCCATAAGTTTTAACTTTTCCTGTTCTCCAGTCTTTCTCACCCAGTATTAATAATTTACATTCCTTCCCTTCACTCGGATAATGAACCCATTCAATTTTATTAATTTGACCAAATAGAGACGACCTATCTCCCATATCTGTTGTTAGTCTTCCAGAGGAAGTATATTTGCCGATATACTTCAAAAAATCTTCTTGGATTTTTTCCCTAAATTTTCTCACTAAAATAACTTCTTCATTTTCAAACATCAATACACTATTATCATCTTCGATAAGGATTTTCCGAGAGTTGTTAAAAGTATCAATATTCATTCTTTTGCTCCTTAATTATTCCCTATTTAATTATAATAACATACAAATTTACTCTAGGGGTGACTCTGATTCTTGTTCCAGTGGGCTATTTTCAGGAATAAATTCTAGGGTAATTTTTATTTGACGAGTTTCATTGAAATTTTTAAATCCTTGCTCTTTTAATATCTGTAATAATTGCGAGTAGTCATATTCTTGATGGGCTAATTTTTCTAAAATAGGAGAAAAGTCACATTGACCATAAACTTTAATTTTACCTTGTCTCCATCGTTTTTCTCCTAAAATTAATAGATTTAATATTTGTCTATCTCTCGGATAATAAACCCAATCTAGTTTAGCTATCTGACCACAAATATAACTTTTCGATTTTAACATTACACCATCGAGAACAAAGTCAGAAATATAGTCTTCTAATTCTTCAATTATTTGATTTTTAAATTGACCAACCAAAATAATTTCTTTATTTTCAAACATCAGTAAACTATTATCATCTTCGATAAGGATTTTCTGAGAGTTGTTAAAAGTATCAAGATTCATTCTTTTGCTCCTTAATGACTCAAAGACAAATTACTCGTACTCAACTAAACTAGCGTAGTTATTACCCTCGATAAACTTGCCAGCGATAGTTATCTTTCCTGAACCAACTTTAACATTACCGAAAAATAAATTACCTGACTTAGCTAAAGGAGTCCAGTTACCCGATGATTGATCAATGATAACCACATCTAAAGCATTAGGTACTTCGATTTTAAAATTTACCAATTGATTCTTCGTTAATTTGGCTATTGTGGGACTATAAAGATAGGCATTATTTTCTTCAAAAGTAGCATAGGTTTTCGGGATAGAAACACCCATAGCATTGCTGGTGATTCGATAGGATAAAGCATGATTAAGGTTATTTTTATCGGATTTATTTTTAGAGAAAACCATCAAATCATAACTTCCAGCTTGGGGAAAGGAAACTTTAATTGTTGCTTGTCCATTGACTCTTTGAATTAAGGGTAAATGGCTATTGATAGGTAAATTATTTTGCTGCAATTGAGCAGAAATCTGGGTGTGAGGAGGAACTTGTAAAATAACTTCTGTTATTCCTGAAGACTGGATATTATAACTATTGTGATTGACTAATTTTATGCCATCTCGAAAAAATTGTGATGTCACAATCGGCCAAGAATCAAATTGTTGTTTTCTATAAACTTTCGGTAATAATTGCCACTGAGTTTGTTCGGGGAAATGACTATAAATTAATTGTGCGGGTGGAGTAGCAAAATAATGAGGATTAAATTGCCGTTGAAATTGATTGTTATTGACTACTCCCGCACCCCAAGTTGCATCAATTAGATACCAAGCATTATTAATTCTGACAGTATTCCAAGCATGGTTAGCATCACTAGCATTGCCCACTAGATAGCCGAATCCTTTAGCATAACCGATAACAACTGCTGATTTTAATCCCATTTTTTCTGCTAAAGCTTGATAAAGATTGGCATACCCTGAACAGACAGCAAAACGATTTTTGAGAACCACATAAGGACTCGCATCACCGTAATTACCCCTTAAAAAACTTGCCACATCGTAGGTAATATTATGGGTAATCCAAACGTAAATAATGCGGGCTTTTTCTGCTTCTGTTTTGGCATATTTAGATAGAATTGTTGCTAATTCTGATAGAGAATTTCCTTGGTAATTGATGCTGCGAGCTAGACGATCAATATTTTGATAATTTCCCTGTCTAACTTGGTGATTATTCCCAGGAATAATTGGCTGAGAAAGTTGCAGATTATTAGTATTATAAATTAAGTTATTGGCTGGTTTAAATGATTGAAAATTCCTGAGCAGTTGAGAACTTTGGTTTTTAAATGCCATCCCAACGGACATTAAAACTAAAAAGATGAAAATCCCTGGAATTGTCCTTCCCGATTGCCGATTCTTGCGGCGGCGATAATTTCTTTTATAAGCCATAGTTGCTGCTAATAAAAAGTCAAGATTACCAGTCTTAGCCTGATCTGCTCCTATTATCTCTCAAACCTAACTATTTTTTTGAGATTTTTCTGTGATCTTAATCACTGACAATTAAAATATTAATCTAGCTAAAGTAATAAGTGTGTTAGTTTTGGCTAACACACCCAAAATTAAGATTAAAGTTTTTACCCTTATCTAACCGTAAACTTTCCCATAATACTCTTGATATTCTTTGGATAACAAAGGTTGCCACCAATCCCGATGATCGAGATACCATTGAATGGTTTTTCTTAATCCCCCCTCTACCGTTTCTTGAGGTTGCCAACCTAATTCAGTGCGAATTTTACTAGCATCAATAGCATACCGGCGATCATGTCCAGGGCGGTCCTTGACAAAAGTAATTAAATTCTGAGCAGGTTTCACGGGTAAATCGGGAGCTAATTCATTCATTAACTCACATAACATACTGACTAAATCGATATTTTTTACTTCATTATTTCCGCCAATATTATAGGTTTCTCCCGCTTTTCCTTGGTTAATAACTGTATCTAAAGCTTGACAATGATCCCGCACATATAACCAATCTCGAACATTTTGACCATCACCATAAACGGGCAAAGGTTTACCCAAAAGAATATTAATACACATCAAAGGAATTAACTTTTCGGGAAAATGATAGGAACCATAATTATTAGAGCAATTAGTAATAATTGTCGGCATTCCGTAGGTATGAAAATAAGCTCTCGCTAGATGATCACTCCCCGCTTTTGAGGCAGAATAGGGACTATTAGGAGCATAGGGAGTAGTTTCGGTAAAAGCCAGATCATCTACTCCTAAACTGCCATAAACCTCATCGGTGGAAACGTGCAGAAAACGATAGTTATCCGGTTGATGATTACTTAACCAATGTTGCCGAAAACTTTCTAATAGAGTAAAAGTTCCCACCACATTAGTTTGCACAAAAGCCCCAGGTCCAAGAATCGATCGATCCACATGGGATTCGGCGGCAAAATGGGCAACTGTATCGATATTTTCACCAGCAAATAATTCATCAACTAAAGCTCGATCGCAGATATCCCCTTGCAGAAAACGGAAATTCTTTCTATCTTTCAGTGTCGCTAAATTATTCAAATTGCCCGCGTAGGTAAGAGCATCAAGAACAATTACACGATCCTCAGGATAATTCTCGCACCAATGATGAACAAAATTCGAGCCGATAAATCCTGCTCCACCAGTAATTACTATGCTTCTAGCTTGATTTTCTGTCGTCATGGCCACCTCTAGCAAAAGTTTGCTACTTATTTTAGGCCTTTTTGCTTCACACTTCTTCATCAAAAGTGATCTGATCGGAACGATAATCCGGCGGTTCAACGTGAATTAAAATTCTCACAGGGCTAAATTGTTGGGTTAATCTTGCTTCTACCGCTTCCGTGATTGCGTGAGCAGTTTCCACATCTTGAGCGGAGACAACTAGGTGCATTTCTATAAATACCTGTCTTCCCACCACTCCCCGAGACGCGATCGCATGACAATTAAGCACCCCCGGCACCTCCATCACAATTTGATGAATCACTTCAGGAGCGATCGCCATTTCATCCACTAACAAAGGTAAATTCTCCATCAGGACTTTCCAACCACTGCTAAACACCAAAAAAGCGACGGGAAAGGACAAAATCGCATCTAACCATTGTAATTGGGGAATATTAGCCGTATTACCCACCCAAACCCCCACTAAACCCAATAAAACCGTAATTGTCACCCACACATCACTCATGGTATGACGAGCATCGGCAATCAAAATCGCACTACCGACACGCTGCCCCACCGATCTTTCATAATAAGTAACAAAAATATTCACCCCTAAAACGATAATTAATAGCCATAACTCAGGACCGGCAATCTCGATCGGTTTGCCTCCTTTGATAATACGCATGATCGCCCCTTGCAAAATTTCAAAACAGGCAATCCCCAAAAAGGCGGCGATCGCTAAAGCTCCGATCGCTTCGTATTTCAGATGTCCGTAAGGATGATCTCGATCGGGATAGGGAGAGGAAAACCGCATCGCTACCAATCCCAAGACATTATTCGCACTATCGGTGACACTATGGAGAGCATCCGCTTGCAGACTTAAAGCACCAATTCTCAAACCCACCCCCGCTTTGATCGCCATAACCAAAATGTTCAGCATCAGGGTGATCCAGAGAACCTTTTGGACGGTAGCCCGATTATCTTTTAAAACAGCCACAGGATTATCAGTTTTTTAGCTATCAGTTATCAGTTATCAGTTATCAGGGAAATTTCAACTAAAACCCCAAAAACCCAAAAACCCAACTATTTGAGGGTTTAAAAACGGCAAAAATAAGGATTAAATTGCCTAAAGTCTGTAAATAGACCATTTAATTGATTATTATTCATTTTTAATTCTCCTGACTACTGACTACTGACTACTGACTACTGACCCTAACAACAATTTTTGATTTTTACAAGAGGTCTAGTCAACAACAATTGATTATCTCCTCAAATAACAGACTCCCATCGGTCAAATTGAGCAGCGGATCGGCGGCGCGTTCGGGATGAGGCATCATTCCTAGCACATTTCCGGCTTTATTGGTAATTCCTGCAATATTATTTAACGATCCGTTAGGATTCCCTGACTCATTTGCCTCTCCTGTGGCAGTACAGTAACGAAAGAGAATTTGTCCGTTATCCTCCAGAGATTTTAACGTATCTTCTGCGGCATAATAACGCCCTTCCCCGTGGGCAATCGGCAAATTAAGCACCTGTTGCGGTTGATAACCTCGCGTCCAGACAGATTGATTATTTTCCACTTTTACCGGCACTCGATCGCAGATAAAATGTAAATCGCGATTACGAATTAACGCACCGGGTAGCAGCCCAATTTCCGTTAATACCTGAAAACCGTTACAGATGCCTAAAACTAATTTACCTTTTTCAGCTTCTTCTCGGACAGTTTTCATCGCTGGCGAAAACCGAGCGATCGCACCACAGCGCAAATAATCGCCGTAACTAAATCCCCCCGGCACCACGATCACATCCAAATCCGATAGCTCCGTCTCTTGATGCCAAACATAGCGGGTAGGTTGCCGAAAAATCCCCTCCGTCACCGTTGCCACATCTCGATCGCAATTCGATCCGGGGAAAACAATAATCCCAAACTTCATAATTTTTAACTTGGTTAATTCATTTTGCAAAAAGCTCTTATCAGATGGGTGTTGGTTGTTGGTTGTTGGGTGTTGGGGAAATAAAATTGTCTTTTATCCCTATCCCCTATCCCCTATCCCCTATCCCCTATCCCCTATCCCCTATCCCCTATCCCCTATCCCCTATCCCCTATCCCCTATCCCCCATCCCCTATCCCCTAATCCCTATCCCCTATCTCCTGACTGACAATGCAAATCAAAGCGATAATTTTCAATCACAGGATTAGCCAATAGTTGATCGCACATTTGAGCCAATTGAGCGCGAGCGCTGGTTTCGTCCGCTGCTGTCACGGTAAGCTCAATATACTTACCAATTCGCACCCCGGCTACAGTATCATAACCTAATTGCTTTAATCCCGATTCTACGGCCGTACCCGCCGGATCGAGCACCGAGGGGCGCAGGGTAACATAAATACAGCACTGATAATTTTTTGGCATAGAATTAACTTTGATCGCTGACCTTTTTGATATGAAATCCCAACGCACCCGATCGCAAGAGCGCATTATCCACTTACTCAAAACCTTAAATCGGGCAGTATCCGCTCAGGAATTGTTTGTGGAACTCCGTCAGCGTGACCAAAATATGGGGTTAGCCACTGTTTACCGCGCCCTAGAATCCCTAAAACTACAGGGAGCAGTGCAGGTGAGAACCCTAGCCACAGGAGAATCCCTCTACAGTTCCGTTCAGCAGGATCAACACCATCTTACCTGTATTCATTGCGGTCGGTCTATCGTCTTTAATGAGTGTCCCGTTCATGAATTGGAAGAAAAACTCGAAAAATCCCACCAATTCAAGGTTTATTACCACACTCTCGAATTTTTTGGACTTTGCGATCATTGTCAACCCAGTTAAGTAAGCTGTACTACATTTAAACTGCCTATCGGGATATTTTAGTACAAATGCTCAGACTTTCAACTCCAGTGCCGTCTTACAGGGATTAAACTGTTGTTTGACCTTGGGCTGTTTTCAGAGGGATTAACTCCGGTTGACTGTAGTGATGATGGCTGTTGAGGGGGGATAACAAGGGGAAAAAGGGCTGATGTAAACTGATTAATTGAGCGAGGGTTTTCTTGAGATGGGTACGGGGAACGATCGCATCGACAAACCCGTGTTTTAATAGGTATTCCGATGTTTGGAAACCTTCCGGTAATTTCTCGCGCAAAGTCTGTTCGATTACCCGTTTACCAGCAAAACCGATAGTAGCCTTTGGTTCGGCGATAATAATATCTCCCAACATGGCAAAACTGGCCGTGACTCCTCCCGTGGTGGGATTAGTCAAGACGGGAATATAGAGTAACTTTGCTTCTCGATGCCGGTTAAGGGCGCCAGAAATCTTGGCCATCTGCATTAAACTTAACATTCCTTCCTGCATTCTCGCCCCACCGGAAGCGCAGATGATCACGAGGGGTAAACGTTCATCGGTAGCTTGTTCCGTCAAACGACAGAGTTTTTCTCCCACCACCGATCCCATGCTACCCCCCATAAAACGGAAGTCCATCACCCCTAAAGCTAAGGGTAAACCATCGATCGTCCCCGTTCCCGTCTGGACAGCATCCGTCAGACCAGTTTTTTCTTGGGTTTCCCGCAGGCGATCGCTATAACTTTTCCGATCGCGAAATTTGAGCGGATCCGTCGGTCGAATCTGTTCATCGAGGCAATTCCAAGTATTCGCATCCACTAACTGGCGAATTCTTTCTTCACTTTCGACCCGATTATGATAACCGCAATCGAGACAAACCAGTTGATTAGCTAATAAATCCTTCGTATAGGCCAAAACGCCGCAATTTGGGCATTTTGTCCATAAACCATCGGCTATTTCTCGTTCCTGTTGTTGTTGAACCTTGGGTTCTGTTTTTTGGCGATTTGCAAACCAATCAAATAGAGACATAGTTTAAAATAAAGACAATTATAGACTTTCCTCTAGAGGACTTAATAACAAAAGTGCTGTCCAGCGATCTTGGGGACGGACTTGTAGGGCGGCCTGATGCCCCTGGCCGCAATAAATACCAAGGCCAATAGCGATAACGCGACTGGGGATGTCGTGAGCTTTGAGCATTTCCTGTAGCCAATCGGCTTCCCAACGACTGGGGGTTGTTCTAATGGTGATCCAAGACACGGAAGACTATTGTATCAAGATTTAATTACAAGATAACTTTTTTACCAAAATTTTGGGTTAAAGCCCCGTCCTTTTAGGACGGCTTTATGTGAAAATGAAATTGGTTTAAATCCCCTGAGTGGGCGGTAGTGAATAGCTCGATTGAGTTGAACCCTTGAACTCGAAAGTCTGCATAAGAGACAAAAAGGGAGGGTAGCGAAAACCTCGTCAAACATAGCGCAGGGGTTCCGATAAACAACGGTGAATGAAAAACCAGTAAAAATCTTTGTCGTCAGACAGATAGGGTAGGGCATACCCAAATCTTGGTTGAAAGACCAAAACCCTTGGAGAGTGAACCAGAAAAAGGATAACTAGATAGCAAGTGATATTCTAGTAGGTTCGGTTCAGACCTAATCGTGTAAGACCTAAGTAAGGGAAACCAGAAAGGGCTGTGATG
>VYLI01000113.1_pt1 | contig 12244 bp, 11 predicted proteins | sample 5109511 | NCBI WGS metagenome assembly VYLI01 (sample SAMN12291808, study PRJNA351875) | freshwater metagenome | isolation source: freshwater lake | place: USA: Michigan, MSU1 Lake | collected 2011-08-19
CTGTCGCGCGACCCGTCGCTGACCGGCGGGCGCGGCCGGGCCGTTCAGGTGCTGGAGGCGCTGTTCGACTGGCGCGACGGCCGAACTTCCGACTGACGCTGGGCCCAGGCCGCGGCGCGGGCCCTCACATCGGCTTCAAGATCACCGTAGAAGAGATTGTAGGGAAGAGCTTTCCGACGCTCCGCCCACCCCCCTGCCCGGGTGAAGGACTCGCCGCGGGCATGGGAGTGACGCAACAGGCCGCCCCGGCAGGTCGCCGTGATCAGACGCCCCTGCAAGGCCGGTCGGGCGCCCCACTCCAGACCCGTGGCATTGGTCGCCCCGGCATGGGCACGCACCGAGGTCGTGCCCCCGTCCCGACGTCCGTCGATCGGATTCACGCACAGGGCGGCGCGACCGTCCAGGTCGACCAGTCGCCCCCGGTCGTCCCACACCAGACCCCGCCTCAGCCGCCGGGCCGCGGCACCGTCATCGTCGTCGCCCACGGCGGAGAAGGCGAGGACACATCCCGCCTGATCCCGCCGCGCGCAGGCCGGCAGGGTCTGGGGCACGTCGTCGGCGGCGATGATGGCGTCGATCAGATAGACGGCGACGATGCGGCGGATCAGGGCGGGATCGGCGGCGATGCGGGCCTTGATGAGCCGGTCCAGCAGTTCGGCCCCCTGCTCCATCCCGACCAGCACCAGCGGCCCCTCGGGGTGGCGCGCCAGCCAGACCTCGAAGGCGGCCTCGACGTCGTCATAGGCAAAGGCCCGCGCCTCCCGCGCATCGTCGCGCAGCGTCAGCCGGGTGTAGAGACTGGCCTGACGGTACCGTGGCGCGCTGACCGAGCCTGCCCGGGCGAACGGCCCGGCATGGTTGGGCAGCACCACCCGCATCAGATGGGCGTCGGCCTCCGGATGGCCGATCCGGCCGTTCCATTCGCGCCCGCCGTCGTAGGTGGTGGAATGGACGAAGAAGACGGCGGCGTCGCCCGAGCCCGAGGTCCGCGCGTCCAGCAGCGCCCAGGCGGCGGGGTCGGCATAGTCGGGCGCGGCGGGCGGCTCATAGGTCTGGAAGGGAATCTGCGGGTCCAGCCCGGCCCGGAGGATGTCGCCGCGCCAGACCCCGACCGCCGCGGCCAGCAGCAAGACCAGACCCAGTCCCGTCCAGCCGACCCACTGGCGAAAGGTCAGGCCCGGCCCCGTCATCGATAGGGGTCCGCCGTCATCAGAAAGTCCTGCACATAGCGGCGCACCCCTTCTTCCAGGGGGGTCGCCTGGCCCTGGAACCCGGCCGCGCGCAGCCGGTCCATCCGGGCCTCGGTGAAGTACTGGTATTTGTCCCGGATCGCCTCGGGCGTGTCGACATAGCTGACCTGGGGCGCGCGCCCGGCGGCCGCGAAGGTGGCGTGGGCCAGGTCGAGGAAGGAGCGCGCCTGCCCCGATCCCGCATTGAACACGCCGCACACCTGCGGCGCATCCAGCAGCCACTCCGCCATGTCGACGACGTCGTCGACGAACACGAAGTCCCGCATCTGGCCCCCGTCGGCATAGTCGGGGTGGTGCGACCGGAACAGGGTAACAGGCTCGCCCGCAGCCACCTTGGGCCAGATCTGGGCTACCACGGACTTCATCGTGCCCTTGTGACCCTCATTGGGCCCATAGACGTTGAAGAATTTCAGGCCCGCCCACTGCGGCGGAGCATGGCCCTGAAGGGCCTGTTGTACGGCGTACTGATCGAACAGAGTCTTTGAGAATCCATAGGCATTCAGAGGCCTCAGTTCAGCCAAGGCCTCAGGATCGTCGTCGTCCTCAAACCCCTGACTGCCATCGCCATAGGTGGCCGCCGAGGAGGCGTAGACCAGCCGGGCATCCCTGAGGGCGCACCAGTCCCAGAGGTCCCGCGACAAACTGAAATTGGTGCGAAGGATCAGGTCGGCATCCGGCTCGGTCGTCGACGAGATCGCGCCCATATGTACCACCGCCTCCACGCGGTCGGCGTGGCGCTCCAGCTGGCCGAACATCTCCTCCGGCTGCCAGAAGTCGGCGATGGCGTGCTTTGCCAGGTTCTTCCACTTGCCCAGCGCCGCGTCTTCCAGCCGGTCGCACACGACCACGTCGCGGCGGCCCTCGGCGCACAGACGCGCGACGATGTTGGAACCGATGAAGCCGGCCCCGCCGGTGACCACGACCATCCGTCGCCCCATCAGTCGGCCCTCATCTTCTCGATCGTGCGGGTGGTGGAGTAACCGTCCTCGAAGGTCGCCAGCCGCACCTCCCCGCCCCAGCTTTCGACGAGGTCGCCGCCCACCACACCCTCGCGCGTATAGTCCGCGCCCTTGATCAGGACGTCGGGCCGCAGCCGTTCGATAAGGGCCAGCGGGGTCGGATCGTCGAACGACGTCACCCGGTCCACGCTGCCGAGACCGCCGATCACGACAGCCCGGCTGTCCAGATCGTTGATCGGCCGTCCCTCGCCCTTGAGCCGTCGCACCGAGGCGTCGGTGTTCAGCGCCACGACCAGGCGGTCGCACCACGACCGCGCCTGGGCCAGATAGGCGACGTGACCGCGGTGCAGGATGTCGAAACAGCCGTTGGTGAAGCCGACCTTCAGCCCCTGCCGTTTCCATCCCTCGACCACATGCGCCAGTTCCTCCAGCGGCATGACCTTGGCGTGGGCCCCGGCGGCGTGCTGGCTCATCTCGGCGTCAATCAGTTCAGCCGGAGAGACCGTCGCGGTGCCCGCCTTGCCCACCACCACGCCGGAGGCGAGGATGGCGAGCTCGACAGCCGTCTCCAGGCTCGCGCCAGCACCGAGAGCGAGGCCGAGCGCCGCCAGCCCCGTATCACCGGCCCCTGAAACGTCGAAGACTTCCCGCGCGCGCCCGGGGAAGTGCCGAACTTCACCGCCGCGTTGCATCAGGCTCATGCCCTTGCCGGCGCGGGTCACGACAACAGCCCGGGCCGGGATGGTGGCCAGAAGGGCGGTCAGGGCCGCCTCGACCTCGGCGTCTGTCCCGGTCGGGAGCCCTGTCGCGGCCGCCAGCTCGCCTGCATTGGGCTTGATCAGATCGACCGCGCCATAGCGGGCGAAGTCGCGCCCCTTGGGGTCGACCACCACCGGCGCGCCGGCCGCGCCGGCCGCGTTCAGGGCCTGGGCGATCACCAGATCGCTGATCACACCCTTGGCATAGTCTGACAGGAGAATTGCCGAGACACCTGTAAAGGCGTCCGTTTCTGTCGCCATGAAGGCCTGTTCCTCCTCGTCCTGCCGAAGGAGTTGCTGTCCGGCGGCGACGAAGCGGGTCTTGACGATGGTGGTCACGCCGTCCCGGCGCTCGACCGAGTCTTCGATGCCCGGCTCGACGGCGATCAGGGCGGCCAGCTCGTCGCCGGCCGCATCCCGGCCCGCCACGGCTCCCAGCCGCGCCAGTCCGCCCAAGGCAGCCACATTGCGCGCGACATTGCCGACCCCACCGGGCATGGCCACGCGTCGGCGCGTCTTCAGGATCGGTATCGGCGCCTCGGGCGAGATTCGCTCGACCTCTCCGTAGACATAGCGGTCCAGCATCAGGTCGCCGACACAGGCGACCCTGATCCCGCGCACGCGCTCCAGCAGCGCCTGCAGTTCGCCCAGGTCCAGGGTGCGTTCAGCCATGACCCCGGCCTAACGGATTCAAGCCGCCTTCGCCATCCGCGACTTGGTCAGGTCGTCATAGGCGATCAGCTCGGCCGCCAGGGCCTCGAACTGGTCCAGCGGCACCATGTTCGGGCCGTCCGACGGGGCGTTGTCAGGGTCCTGATGGGTCTCCATGAAGACCGCGTCCACACCCACGGCCACCGCCGCACGGGCCAGGACCGGCACGAACTCCCGCTGGCCGCCCGAGGAGGTCCCCTGCCCGCCCGGCTGCTGCACGCTGTGGGTCGCGTCGAACACCACCGGACAGCCGATCTCGCGCAAGATCGGCAGGGCCCGCATGTCCGACACCAGGGTGTTGTAGCCGAAGCTGGCCCCGCGCTCGCAGGCCATGACGTTGGGATTGCCCGCGCCGGTGATCTTGGCGATGACGTTCTTCATGTCCCACGGGGCCAGGAACTGGCCCTTCTTGACGTTGATGGCCTTTCCGGTGGCCGCGGCGGCCAGCAGCAGGTCGGTCTGGCGGCTCAGAAAGGCGGGGATCTGCAGCACGTCCACCACCTCTCCGGCGATGCGGCAGTGCTCTTCGGTATGCACATCGGTCAGGACCGGCAGGCCCAGGGTCTCGCGAATCTCGGCGAAGATCGGCAGCGAGCCCTCGAGGCCGAAGCCGCGCGCAGCGTTGGCGCTGGTCCGGTTCGCCTTGTCGAAGCTGGTCTTGTAGATGATGCCGACGTTCAGCCTCTCCCCGATCTCCTTCAGCGCCGACGCCATTTCCAGGGCATGTTGACGGCTTTCCAGCTGGCAGGGGCCGGCGATGAAGACGATCCGCCTGCCGCCGCCGATCGAGACCGGACGCTTCAGACCTTCGTGGATGTCGATGACGGCATTGGGCTTCACGGGTGCGACCTCTTGGCGGGCTGGCGTGCGCCGACCGGCGCGGCTATTCGGCGATCAGGTGGCGCCGACCTGCCCCCTTGGCAAGTGATCACGCAAGGGCGCGCATGGCCGGCAGACCCGTCATCGTCTGGTTCCGGCAGGATTTGCGGCTCGCCGACAACCCCGCCCTGACCCAGGCCGTCCGTACGGGCGACCGCGTCCTGCCGGTCTTCATCCTCGACCAGGGTTCCAACGCCCCGCCCGTGGGCGCGGCCTCGCTGTGGTGGCTGGACAAGTCGTTGCGGGCGCTTGCGACCGACCTCGGGGCGCGCGGCGCCGACCTCATCCTGCGTCGAGGCGATTCGCAGACCGAACTGCGTCGCCTGATCGCAGAGATCGGCGCCGACCGGGTCTACATGAACCGCCTGTGGGAACCCGAAGCCGCCGCCCGCGACGCCGACGTCGCCCACGCGCTCCGGGCCGAAGGGGTGGAGGTCAAGGGCTGGAACGGGACCTTGCTGGCCCCGCCCGGGTCCGTGCTGAACGGATCGGGCCAGCCCTACAAGGTTTTCACTCCGTTCAACCGGGCGCTCATGGCGTCCCTGATCCCGCCGTCGCCCCTCCCCCCGCCCGAGGGCCTGATCAGCCCCGCAGACGTCGCGTCCGACGACCTCGACAGCTGGGGCCTGCATCCCCGCCTTCCCGACTGGTCCGGCGGCTTTGACTGGACCCCGGGCGAGGCCGGGGCCCGGGCCGCCCTCGAAATCTTTCTGGGGCATGGGCTGAAGTCCTATGCCGTGGGACGCGATCATCCGGCCGAGCCTCTGACCAGCCGCCTCTCGCCGCACCTCCATTTCGGTGAGATGGCCCCCTGGCGCGCGCTCCAGGCCGCCCAGGCCGCCGCCGGGGACGGCCGGGTCGCCGCGGGTCAGGCCGACAAGTTTGCCGCCGAGTTGGGCTGGCGCGAGTTCTCGGCCCATCTGCTGCACCACTTCCCCCAGCTGACGACCCGCGCCTTCCGGCCGGAGTACGACGCCATGCCGTGGCGAACCGATCCCGAGGCGCTGGAAGCCTGGCGACGCGGGCGCACCGGCTATCCCCTGGTCGACGCGGGCATGCGCCAGCTCTGGACCACGGGCTGGATGCACAATCGCGTGCGCATGGTCGTGGCCAGCTTCCTGATCAAACACCTGCTGATCGACTGGCGGGAGGGCGAGGCCTGGTTCCGGGACACCCTCGTCGACGCCGATCTGGCGTCGAATGTGCAGAATTGGCAGTGGGTCGCGGGATCCGGCGCCGACGCCGCGCCGTACTTCCGGATATTCAACCCGATCACCCAGGGAGAGAAGTTCGATGCCGATGGCCGCTATGTCCGACGCTGGGTCCCCGAACTGGCGCGCCTGCCCGACCGCTGGCTGCATGCCCCCTGGACCGCGCCATCCGAGGTCCTTGCGGCGGCGAGGGTCCGGCTGGGCCACGACTATCCCCGCCCCATCGTCGACCACACCGAGGCGCGCGCGCGGGCCCTCGAGGCCCTCGCCACGGTTGTCGGAGAGCGGGCGTCTTCCGGGGATTGACGCCACCCCGACCCTCAACGCACGGTTCCTTTCATGACGTCCATCACCGCCGACCTGTCGCCGGATGCGGCCCGCACACCGCGCGTGTTCGGCCTGATGTTGCGGCTGCTGAAGGCCAACTGGACCTTCGGGACCCTGACCGTGCGCCTGCCCAACGGGATCGCCCATGTGCTGGAGGGGCCGCAGCCCGGCACGGCGGTCAGCATGGATGTGCGCGACTATCGCTTCGCCCGGCGGGTTCTGTCGAACGGCGATATCGGCTTTGCCGAGGGCTATATCGCCGGCGAATGGGACTCGCCGCATCTGGCCACACTGCTGGAGACCCTGGCGCGGAACTACGACCACATCCGGCGGCTGTTCGACGGCAATCCGGCCATGACGGCGATCAACTGGGTCTCGCACCGGCTGAAGCGCAACAGCCGCCAGGGCTCACGAAAGAACATCCACGCCCATTATGACCTGGGCAACGCCTTCTATGCCGCCTGGCTTGACCCCAGCCTGACCTATTCCTCGGCGCGCTTCACCCGGGCCGGCCAGTCGCTGGAGGCGGCGCAGCGCGAGAAATACGCCTCGCTGGCCCGTCTGATGGACCTGCAGGCCGGCCAGTCCGTGCTGGAGATCGGCTGTGGCTGGGGCGGCTTTGCCGAGTTCGCGGCGAAGGAGGTCGGCGCCCGCGTCACCGGCATCACCATCAGCCGCGAACAGTACGATCTGGCCAGCCGACGCCTGTTCAACGCCGGTCTGTCGGAGCGGGCCGAGGTCCGACTGGTCGACTATCGCGACGTCGAGGGCCGCTTCGACCGGGTCGCCTCCATCGAGATGTTCGAGGCTGTGGGCCAGGAATACTGGCCCACCTATTTCGACAAGATCCGCGACATCCTTGTGCCCGGCGGCCGCGCCGGCCTGCAGATCATCACCATCCAGGATGAGTTGTTCGAGGAGTACAACCGCCGCACCGACTTCATCCAGAAATACGTCTTCCCCGGCGGTATGCTGCCGTCCGAGGCCGAGCTGAGGCCGGTCACCGACCGTGCGGGACTGCACTGGTCGGCCGTCGAGCGGTTCGGCCAGGACTATGCCGACACGCTGAAGCTCTGGGACGAGCGCTTCCAGGCGGCCTGGCCCGAGATCCGCCGCATGGGCGGGTTCGACGAGCGCTTCCGCCGCCTGTGGCGTTTCTACCTCGCCTATTGCGAAGCCGGCTTTCGTTCGGCCCGCACCGACGTCATCCAGCTGGCCCTGACCCGCGCCTGACGGCGGGGCCAGGGGCTCAGACAGCCGCGACCTTCGGGGATTCCGCGTCCTCCGGGATGGAGGTGTCGCTCTCGCCCCGCGACACGACCGTCGCGGCGACCAGGTCGCCGGTGACGTTCAGGGTGGTCCTGCACATGTCGAGGAAGCGGTCCACGCCGAGGATCAGGCCGATGCCCTCGGCCGGGATACCTACCATGACCAGGATCAGCGCAATCACGGGCAGCGAGCCCGCCGGCACACCTGCCGTGCCGATACCGCCCAGGATGCAGACCATCATGACCACCAGCTGTTGCTGGAGATTCAGTTCGATGCCGAAGAACTGGGCCAGAAACAGCACCGTGACGCCCTCGAACAGGGCAGTGCCGTTCTGGTTGGCCGTGGCGCCGACGGTCAGCACGAAGCGCGAGATGCGCCTGGGCAGTTTCAGCTTCTCCTCCGCCGCCTTGATGGCGATGGGAAGGGTCGCATTGGACGAGGCCGTGGAGAAGGCGACCACGAACGGCTCACGCACACCGTTGGCGAACTTCAGCGGGTTCATGCCGCCGAAGATCCAGACCAACAGCGGATAGACCACGAACATGTGGATCGCCATGGCGCCCACGGCCACGCCGGCATAGGCCCCCAGCCGCACGAGCAGGTCCCAGCCGAAGACCGCGGCCAGATTGAACATCAGGGCGGCGATGGCGATGGGAGCCAGTTTGATGACCAGGTTGATGAGCTTCATCATCACCTCGAACAGGCCCTGCAGCGTCTCCTGCAGGGCGTCCGTGGCGTGCGACTTCGCCATGACCATGCCGATTCCGAAGATCAGGGCGAAGACCATGACCGGAAGGATCTGGTTCTCGGCGGCGGCCTTGAAGACATTGGAGGGGATCATGTCGAGGAAGAACTGGCCGGCCTCGATGCTCTTGGGGGCATTGCCCACGATCGTGGCCGCACCCTCGGCCCCCTCGGCCAGCAAACGCTGCGCCAGCAGCGGGTCGACGCCGTCGCCGGGCCGGAAATAGTTGACCATGCCCAGGCCGATGCCCACGGCGATCGCCGAGACCATGATCGTGAAGATCAACGTCTTGAATCCGACCCGCCCGAGCGACTTCAGATCGCCCATCTCGGCCACGCCCACCGCGAGGGCCGCGAACAGCAGGGGCAGTACCAGCATGAACAGCAGGCGCAGGAAGATCTGGCCGACGGACTGGATGATGTCCATCACCCAGGGGATGACCTCCAGCCCGTTGAGATTGACATAGAGCCCGCCGCCCATGCCCACGGCAAAGCCGAGCAGCATCCATACGTACAGCGGGACTCCGCCCTTTTTCGTCGAATCCATGCGTCCCCCTGCGGGCTCTTGATCCCGCGTCATCGGATCGGAAGGGCGTACAGCAGCCCTCCCGGTTCAGCGTTCCATTGTGCGTTAAGCCCGCGGGCCAGGTCGAGCGGAGAATCACTCCCCACATTACGTTCAAATATCTCGCCGTAGTGACCGACGGCGGCCAGGGCGTTGCGGGCCCAGGCCCGATCGAGCCCCAGCATGGGGCCGAACTGGCCATCCACCCCGAGCAGCCGGCGTGCCCCGGGATCGCGCGGCACCTCACGTCCCCGCGCTACCGCCTGGGTGACGCCCAGTTCCTCGCCGAGGATGAGGGCATTCAGCGTCCAGCGGATCACCGTGGTCCAGCCCTCGTCGCCCCGCGCGGTCACCGGGCCAAGCGGCTCCTTGGAAATGACGTCGGGCAGGATGGCATGCTGCTCGGGATTGGCCAGAGTCGTCCGCGCCGCGGCCAGGGCCGAGACGTCGGCGGTGAAGGCGTCGCAATCCTCACGCGCATAGGCTTCGCGCGCCTCCTCCTCGCCCGGCGTCACCACGGCCTCATAGGCGAGGCCGCGCACGCGGAACCAGTCCGCCAGATTGAGCTGGGAGGTCGACGCCCCCTGGACGCAGATCCGGGCGCCGCTCAGCTCTGCGGCACTGGTCAGATTGAGTGAACGGCGGACCAGAAAGCCTTGTCCGTCGTAATAATTTACCCCCGCAAAGGCCACGCCGGCACTGGCGTCGCGGGTCATGGTCCATGAGGTGTTGCGCCAAAGCACATCGACCCGGCCGGACTGCACGGCGGCCAGTCGGTCGCGATTGTTCAGGGGCACGAACCTCACGGCGTCGGGGTCGCCCAGCACGGCGGCGGCGACCGCCCGGCAGAAGTCGACGTCGAAGCCGCGCCAGTCCCCCCTGTTGTCCGTATAGGCGAAGCCGACGAGGCCTTCATGCACGCCGCAGTTCAGGCGTCCGCGCCGCTTGACGCGCGCCAGGGTCGGGCTGGACTGTTCGAGGGTGCGCTGTCCGGCGATGGGGGCCGCATCGCCGTCCTCGCCCGGGAGAGGCGCCGCATCACGCCGCTCGCCGCAGGCCGAGACGCCAATGACGACCGACAGGAGCAACGGAAGCGACGCCTTGCGCCGGAACATGACGGACCCTGTGGCAACGAAACGCGGACCCGGCTCATAGACGGCATTCAGCCCCGGCCCGCAACCCGCGCTCTGGCGCGCCCGGCAGGGCTCGAACCTGCAACCACCCGCTTAGAAGGCGGGTGCTCTATCCAGTTGAGCTACGGGCGCCCGGGCCGAGCGATAGCCGCAAAACCGTAACGGGCTCAAGCCGCAAGCGGACGGATCCAGCCCCAGGGGTCAGTGGGTCCAGGGCTGTTTGCGGCCGGTTGCGAAATTGTCGGAATAGGCCTTCAGGATCAGTTTCGCCTCCTGCGGCTCCTGCACGCGGAAGGCGATGCCGTGGCGGCGGGCGAAGTCCACCGCCTCTTCCTGGGTGTCAAAGGTCAGCCGCACTTGGCCGTCGAGGTCGGTCGTGCCGGTCCATCCCATCAGGGGATCGAGGAAGCGCGCCGACGCCGGCTGGAAGTCGAGGCGCCAGGAACGGGTCTTGGCCTTGCCGGACTGCATGGCCGTGCGGGCCGGTCGATAGATGCGCGCGAGCATGGGATCCTCAATCAAGACTCTCTGCGACCGCCCGGCACCAACGGACCGGTCGGAAAACCCCCGGCGTCGCCGCCATGGGCTCCTTGGTCGGGGCGAGAGGATTCGAACCTCCGACCCTCTGCTCCCAAAGCAGATGCGCTACCAGGCTGCGCCACACCCCGACGTCAAGGACCCGGCTTCTGCCACGCCGCACCAACGTGGGCAACGCGCCTCAGTTGCCGAAGAAGGGGTGGCGCACCTGATCGCCCGGTTTGGCCCCGATTTCGTCGCTGCGGCCGGCGCGCAGTTCGAGCACCCCCTTGGACGCGCCATTGGACGGATAGGTGCTCTCGGAGTTCGGCGTCGTGTGTTTGGCGATAGAGACGATGCGCCCGTCGGCGGCGATGTAGATGATGTCGAGCGAGCTGGGCGTATTGCGCATCCAGAAGCCGCGCTCGGCTGAGTCGGGGAACTGGAACAGCATGCCCCGGTCGTCGGCCAGCGGCGGGCGATACATCAGACCGCGCTGACGCTCGGCGTCGTCGTCGGCGATCTCGACCTCGAACGCGTGCTCGCCGCTCGCCGTGACCACGACCAGGGGCTCAAGAGGCCCCGTCTCGCCGCCCGCGGGAGCCACGGCGTCGCCGGCGCAGGCGCCAAGGGCGACCAGCAGGGCACCAACCAGAAACAGACGTCGATTGGCCATGCATCGCCTCCTCAGGATTGCCAGGTTCAGGACAGATGCTGAACCGTGAACCAAGCGCGTGTTCGAGACAAGGAGGCTGACCGGCTGCTCGGCAGGGTCACACAAGGATCCGACGATGCCGCCCAGACCCGAGGCAGCGCGCTCAGCCGCCCGGCTTGATCTCGGCCACCACCAGCCCCTTGGGGCCGTCGGCGAACCGGACGGATACGGCCTCACCGGGGACGAGGTCGTCAAGTCCGCAGCGGCGCAGGGTCTCGACATGCACGAAGATGTCGCCCTCCGCGCCTTCACGCACCACGAAACCATAGCCCTTGGTGCGGTTGAACCACTTCACCACAGCGCTTTCCATCGGGCCCGACGGCGCAACCTCGCCAAGCACGCTTTGCGCGGACTGGCGCAGGGCCTCATAGCCCGTCCGCCGATGCGGCGGCGGCGGCGCACCGGCCTGAGCCTCAGCCAGACTCAGGTCATAGATTTCCACCACCTGCCAGCCCTTCGCACGGCGCACGCAGGCACAGGTGATCGCGGCTCCCTCGGCGGCCGCTTCGATCCCGCTCTGGCGCAGGCTGGAGATGTGCAGAAGCACATCACTGAGGTCGGTCTGGCTGGGATCGTCAGGAACGATGAATCCATAACCCTTGCCGGGGTCGAACCACTTGATCCTGCCGGCGATGCGCACCGCTTCCGATGCGTCCGCCCCCTCGAAATCCGACACAGCCTTGACCCCTCTCCGCAAACACGCGGGGACGCTCATTTATCACCGTTCCGTGAAGTCGGGGGAAGAGGAAAAAACCTTCGTTTTCAGAAGTTGCCGCCCGGGCCTTGCACCGGCACTCGCCAGACAGTCAGATCAGGCGCACGATCCGGTCGCGACCGCTGAGCAGCGGACTGATCGTGGATGGCGATGTGCGGGATCAGGCCGCGTGGCAGTCCCTAGGGGAATCGAACCCCTCTTTTCAGGTTGAAAACCTGACGTCCTAACCGATAGACGAAGGGACCGCTGCGCGGCGAGCGGGCGATATAGCCGCCGATTCCAGCAGGTGCAAGCCCTGTCGCCGGACGTGTCGGTCCAGGCGGCCGGGGTTCAGATCACCCGCGGATCAGCCGCGTCGTCGATCTCCAGCTGAACGCCGCGACGCCCGTTCCAGTCGTCGGCCTTGAGACGCCCGACAACGCTCAGCCCCCCCTGCCCCGACAGGATGGCGCGCCCCAGGGGCAGGTCGGCACAGCGCCAGGCGACGGCGCG
>VYLI01000118.1_pt1 | contig 12040 bp, 15 predicted proteins | sample 5109511 | NCBI WGS metagenome assembly VYLI01 (sample SAMN12291808, study PRJNA351875) | freshwater metagenome | isolation source: freshwater lake | place: USA: Michigan, MSU1 Lake | collected 2011-08-19
ACGAGTAGGCTTTTTCCATGTCTCACATTTTAGCATATATTTGGTAAATGCGCTAGTATTTAACGGTAAAGCCGTCGTAGAACGACGGGGTTTCAGACCCAAATTTTCGATGACTTGAAAGAAGCTGACCGATGGGGTGACGGCCACCCACAACCACCAGGCTCTCTTGGACTGGGGATGAGAGCCCATCGGCATTTCCTTGTCCGAATCCCGTCTCGTCGGCTCCCACTATCGGCGCGGCTTGGATGTAGGCTTCGGCTTCCGCCACAGAGGGCTGATAGTGCCTCACTTCCTTCCTTTCTCAGACGATTGACTGTCCCCAGAGACATCTTCACCCCAAATAAGTCGGACATCGTACAAACCACCATCCGATGGGAATGACGGTACATTCCACTCAAGACTGAGACGATGGATACCGCTCTCTCGGAGTAGCCGCTCTCTTCTACGTCTTTGGGGAGGAGGGATCGGGTTTTTTCGCCGCAGTAACGCACCAAATCCCCAAAATGGCTACCAGATATTATAAGGCGATCGCCGCTTTGATTGACACAAGCAAAAACTTCAACAGATATAATGGGGCTTGACAGGTGGTATCAGTTATCAAAGCACGGCTCAAGCGATTGAAGGTTGAGTTGGCGTTAAAAAAAGTAACCTTTGGTTGTGTTGGGTTTTGTGCCTTAATCAAACCTACACGCTGTTGTTCTTTATTTTTTAAGTTGAAATTCACAATAATAAACAGTGCCACATTTCCCTAAAGTATTACCCTTTATATCTATGACTACAATCGGAAAAGGTTTCTTTGATGCTAAATGTTGCTGAGTTTTGCGATAGTGAAGAATTTGCAGTCCCTTACTACGAGGTTCTACTACAAAAATATATTTATTGTTTGTCCATTTAATTTGTTTGAGTTTATACTTAAACAATCTGACTTGAGTTTGTGGATTAGGTCTTCCTATTGAATTGGTTTCAGCGAATTTATCGGAGCATTTGTATATTCCATCCACAGACCAAACCCCTGAAAATAAGATTAAATCTCCTCCTCCGCTGGCTCCATAATATTCTGAAAAAGTTAATATATCACTTTTCCAACGTCCATCATTAAGTATTTCTGCATCGGTTGTATTAGTACCAATTCTATGACTATTTCTTCTTATTAGGTTAATTTGTTCTCTTGCACTTGGTCTGACAAAAGTATCTGAATTAAAGCAAACTTCAAAAGGAACATTTTTTACTGATTGTGCTTTAACCAAAGGAAAGGAACCAGCAAAAAGCGTTGACAATCCTAATAAGGAAGCACTTAAAAGATTTTGGGAGTTAAATAGTTTCATGGCTTTGTCCTCTGAGAAAACTTAATTAAAATCAAACGTTTTTGTTAACTGTTGGTTGTGTTGGGTTTCGCACATTAAGCCAACCTACACCCTGTTTCAGCTAAAATAGTAGATTATGATTGTCATTGCGAGCGATAGCGAAGCAATCTAATCGCGAGATTTTCTCTTGCCTCATTTTAGCTGAAACAGTCCAGTATCCTGAATCTAGCTTGAGCTTTTTATCAGGTATCATGGAGTTAATCTTGTAGGAGCATTCGATATGACTCTGGCATCAGGTGGGCAAGCAACAATCATTCGTACAGAGCGTGGATTGACCATTTCAGGTACACGCATCACTCTTTATGACGTAATGGACTATCGGAAGGCTCATTACCCATCCAAGCTGATCCGTGAAAAACTCGGTCTTAATGATGAGCAGATTCGTTTAGCCCTAGAATATATTGATACCCATCGCGCTGAGGTTGAAGCAGAATACCAAGAATGCCTGCAAACAGCTGCGGAGATTCGGCAATATTGGGAAGAGCGAAATCGTGAACGATTTGCCAAGATCGCGGCGATGCCCCCGAAGCCCGGTCAGGAAGCCCTTCGTGCAAAACTTCAAGCCTGGAAAGCCCGGATTGAAGCCGAATGATGAATTTCTTGATTGATTACAACTTAACAGGTGATGCTGTTTTATTCTGGGGAACTCTTTCGGCTGAAGGATGGCTTGACCTATTAACCATCCGCTTCTTCACCTTTCAGGAAGTTGGGTTGCCGATGGATAGTAGCGATCGCGTCGTTTGGCAATTTGCCCAAACCAACCAGATGATTTTGATCACAGCGAATCGGAATATGAAGGGAGACGATTCTCTAGAACAGACAATACGGGAAGAGAATACGCCAACTTCCTTACCAATTTTGACAATTGGGAATCCTGATCGATTTGATGAGGGCCGCTATCGGCAAAACTGTGCCACTCGTCTGATTGAGATTTTGCTTGATCTCGACAACTACAGGGGAGTAGGTCGAATTTTTATTCCCTAAAGATCGCCATCTTCTAGTGGACTGTTTCAGCTAAAATAGTACATTATGATTGTCATTGCGAGCGATAGCGAAGCAATCTAATTGCGAGATTTTCTATTGCCTTATTTAGGTTGACGTTAAAAAAAGTAACTGTTGGTTGTGTTGGGTTTTGTTCTTCAACTACAAGAGCAGCGATCGCACTCATCAAAATTTAGGTTAATTTTTAAGTAATTTCGAGAATATTTCCTGGAGATTAAAATGACAACAAACAAATCTGATTTTGAACAAATCTTTGATGTTTTGAAAAGCTACCTAGAGAGTCTAAAGTTAAAATATCAAGTTAAAAGTTTAGGAGTTTTTGGTTCTTTTGTTAGGGGTGAAGCGACAGCTAATAGTGATCTAGATTTATTGGTAGAATTTAAAGGAGATGTAACTTTTGATAATTATATGGATTTAAAATTTTTACTTGAGGATTTATTTAAGCGCAAAATTGATTTAGTAATCAAGGAAGATATTAAACCCCAGATTCGAGAACGTATTTTAGAGGAAACGGTTTATGTCTCGTGATCTGAGGCTTTATGCTCATCCATATAATGATAACGATATTTTATTTTGGCTTTTACATCAGTATTTTTTACTTCAATAAAATCTAGACGATGATTGTTTTCAAAAATAATTGAAACACTAATATAACCTTGATTCGTATTGTAAATTTTTTTTGTTAGCGAAACAAAGCGTATATTAGGAAAGGATTGAAGGATTGTTTCGATTTGCAAAAAATAGGCTTCAATCATCTTAACTTTTGAAGTTGAATTTCATTTTGTCCGAGCATTTCACACAATCCAGCCCAAATCATAAAATCTTCTTCATCCGCTAAGATACCTTGAGAAAATTCTTGATAAAATTTTTCAGATGTTATCTGATATTTCTGCTCAAAAACTCTTAAGTCTAATCTTAAATTTAAAATTGCTCTTTGCAATCTTACTATCTGATCATCAATAATACTTTGAGCAAAACTTTCTTCATCTTCTACAGAACTTAAAATTATTTTTAATCGCTGTTCGGTTTTGGGTTGAACAGATAGGTGAAAATCTAACATTAGTTTACCTCATCAGCTAAATTACCAGAATGGCGATCACATCCTTGATTTGCTCATTGGTTAAGTTGAAAAGACCACGAATGAATTTGGCGGATATTGGGCGGCTACATATTCCATAATATCATAAGTAGTTTCATGGTTTTGTCCTCTGAGAAAACTTAATTAAAATGAAACATTTTTGTTGGCAGTTGAGTAGTTAGGTTGACGTTAAAAAAGTAATCGTCGGTTATGTTGGGTTTCGTGCCTTAACCCAACCTACAAGATCAGCGATCGCACTCTGTTAATATATCTAAAATATCAGCGATCGCATTATCATTATAAAATAGGCGATCACATTTATTCTGTTAAACATTCTAAGAAAGAATTAACACCTAACAATTTGATGCTATATAGTTGCATTGCTCTTCTTAATTCTTCATCAGCCCGTAAATCATCATCTCCAGATACAATAATATTTGCTTCTCCATCAATAGCTGTAGATAAAATAGGTAAGTCTTTAGGATCTCGGCAATGAGGAGGAATCGTTTTGGTTTCAACCCAGATTGAGCGACTTCTTAACTGTTTTTCTAGTCGTAAAGCTTGATTGATGTCAATATATTTTTTGAGTCTAGGTCGATTCCAAACTTCATGAAATTCATCGAAAAGAACTTGACTGATAATTAGTTGAAAGTTTTTCTCATTAAATGCTTCTAGTATGGGTAGTGTAACTCGTCCTTTTAGCAAAATACGAATCCAAATATTCGTATCAATAACTACTCGTAATGTCATGTTTATTTAATTTTTGCTTGACGTACAGCTTGAATTTCTTGCATAATATCATTATCGGTAACTTCATCTACTGGATCTTGATTATAGAGTTCTTTAATTAAAGCTTTTAAATCTGACTGTAGCTCTACTTCAATTAAAGCTTTGGCTATTTTTGTACGCTCACTGGGCTGTAATTGTTGAATGACAGAAATGAGTTGTTCTAGGGTGATAGGTATTGTTATCATAGATTTCATGTCTCTTAGTTGAATAAAAACAGTCTGTAATCTCATTATATCAAGTATGATGAGGATCTTGGTTATGCGAAACTAGACGTTAAGTTCAATAGGCGGTAATTGTTGGGTTTTGTGCCTTAACCAAACCTACACGCCTGGAGTTGTTATATGCTAAAACTTACTGAATACCGCCATATTTTCATAGGCAGTGTGAAACCCCCCAAGGTAATAGTCCGTGTGTCCCAGCAGGAACACATTTATTTAATTTTGTCGTTCCATCAGATTGAATGTAGTAATCTTCACCCCAATCTGATTGATCATTACCAAAACCAACTATCGCTGTATTGCTACAATTAGCAACAATTCTATCTGCCCAACTTTTCAATAAACTTTTAGAACCCATGATGTTATCAATAATGGATTGACTTCGAGAATCAAAAGTAGGTTTTTTAGTAAAATCCCAAGCACTTAAAATTATTCCTAACTCGTCTGTTCTGTTAGTTGGATTTCCCGTGTTATATTCATTGGCTCTTCCCTTATAAAGCTTAAACCAAGTTCTTCTAACTCCCTTTGAGCTAATTTCTTCAAGGACTTTATTGACAGTAGCTTGACAGCCTAGTTTTGGTTCTGATTGTGCTTTAACCAAAGGATAGGAACCAGCAAAAAGCGTTGAAAATCCTAATAAGGAAGCAATTAACAGATTTTGGGAGTTAAGTGGTTTCATGGTTTTGTCCTCTGAGGAAACTTAATTAAAATGAAACATTTTTGTTGACAGTTGAGTAGTTGAGTTAACTTTTAAAAAAGTAACCGTTGGTTGTGTTGGGTTTCGCGCCTTAACCTAACCTACTAGATCGGCGATCGCACCACCTTCTATTTGTTGGCTAATCATCAAGACTAATAAGCTGAAAGTACAGAGAATTTTAGTCAGGTTAGATTTGGTTTTCATCGCTTTTTAGTCTCTGTCTCCTCCATTGTAAGAGCAAGAAAGACCTCGAATAAAATCAGCAGAAGGCTTAAGCCACTTTTCGTGACTAGGAGTCAAATCAGCTATCCACGATTTGACGGGAGTGGCAGTGTTATGGTTCTGCTTGAGCAATAAAAAAGCTGTAAATTCCTTGAATATTTTTCCATTCTTATATCTACATTGATAACCCAAAAATGACATACTTTCTCCATTAAGTATTCCATAATTTTCATTCATTAACTCTGGAACAACAACTACGTCTAATATTTTAAAAATTGCTCTATTTCCATTGTATCCTATTCTTTGTTCTAAAGTTAAATAATGACGTTTTTTGTCCTTGTATATTGCATAATAATAACTATAGTTACTATCTCTAATCATTCGATTAACAGTCATTTGATCTCTATCTCTTTGATTTTGGATAATAATTCCTCCTCCCAAATGAGTCAAATGATTTACTCCATTTTTTAATATTTCTTGAATCGCTTGAACTTCCTCAGAAGGTTTAGCTTGAGGAGTAGGATTTTTAACCGCAATTGCATTCAACACTTGTTGAATAATTGCCTGATGAACCACATTGGAATCATCAATGCTACCGTGATTTAGTGGATAACTATTGTTACTAATTAATTCATTTCTAAAGACACGATTTACATCTAAATTAGTAGAATTGATGACCTTTTGTTGTACCTTGAATCGTCCTGAAGATATAGGATCATCATTTGCTTGATAATAATTAATGCCTTTAGCGACATTACTGGGAAGAACATCATCACTACTACCTACCGAATCAACTTGAACAAGTAAGTCAACTCGTCTATTACGCTTTTTTAGTTCCTTTGCGAGGAGAATGGCTGTATCACCACCATAACTATGACCGATCACAATCAATTTATCATTATTATTTAGCCTCAAGCTACTTAGATAATTGATAGCATCTTTTTTTTCATCCCAAGCAAAAATTGGTATCTTCAAATCTAATCGATCGAGTTTTGCTTCTTGACGCAAAGCGTCCACAAGTTTTTGCATTCCTGTTATTTCATTTAAGGTTTGACTGGCAAATCCAGTAAATACAATAATAACAACTCGGTTTTGCCGAGAAGGGATATTCGTTTCTTGCGTTTGAGCGATAAAGTTTGTTGAAGTTGCTTGAACTTGGTTATTAGTTTTGGTATCTAGTTGTTGGCTAGTTATCAATGCTAGTAGGCTGAAAGTACAGATAATTTTAGTTAGGGTAGGTTTGATTTTCATGGTTTTTAGTCTCTTAAGAGAATATTTGATCTTTGAAAGTTGACAATAGCTATTATTTTTTAAGTTGACAAGAATTACTACATTTTCCTAAAAGCTTTCCTTTCGTATCAAAAATTTCAAAAATAAGATTTTCAGGATGAGGCTTGTTTTTATTGAAAACTATTGCTTGAAATCCTTTATTACGAGGTTCTACAACTACAGAAAAACGGTTGTTATTCCATTGGAGTGTTTTCACTTTGTAGAACATAAACCAAAGAGTAATTTTTGTTAATGATTTGTCTTTAAATTCGAGTAACTTATAAGTACAATCAAAAACTGGATCATTTTCTGTATTTTTAGGATCGCGTAGTACCCACAAACCTGAATGTAATTTTGTATCACCAATAAGTAGTGCGCCAAAGTCACCTTTTGAAGTCCATACTCTAAAATTTTCTGTCCAAAGAGGATTGCTAGTGACAACTTGTGGAGTTATATTTAAATCAGAATATCTTCCAACTTTTTTGTAAATATTGACTTGTTCTGTAACAGTTGGTCTAACAAAAGTATCAGAATTAAAGCAAACTTCAAAAGGAACATTTTTTGCTGATTGTGCTTTAACCAAAGGATAGGAATTAGCTAAAACCGTTGACAATCCTAATAAGGAAGCAATTAACAGATTTTGGGAGTTAAGTCGTTTCATGGTTTTGTCCTCTGAGAAAAGTTAATTAAAATAGCACATTTTTGTTAGCAGTTGAGTATTTGAGTTGACGTTTAAGTGCTTTCATTATCTCGAATTACTTTTTGAGTTGACAAGTAGATTGACACTTGCCTAAAAAGCGACCTTTTGTATCTATAACTTCAATGGGATTATCTAAACCTTGGCGAGTTTGGCGGAAGTGGAGAATTTGCAATCCGGTTTTACGAGGCTCCACGACGAAAATATATTTATTGTTTACCCATCTGATTTGTCTTAATTTATACTTAATTAATCTAACTTCGTTGTGTGAGTTTGGTGTGCCATACCCATTTGTTTCGGCGAATCTCTTCCAGCATCTGCCTATGCCTAAAGCTGCATTTTTATCGCGTCTTATTATATACTCAATTCCCGAAAATATTTCCATGTCCTTTCCTCCGCTAACACCGTAATAAGAACTAAAAAAAAGAATGTCTGCGCTCCAATAATCATTATCATTATTAAATAAATTAGAAATGTTACCCAAATAAGTGTTAACTCTATAGCTTAAGTATTCGTCTTGTTTGATGAATTTGGTATATTCTTCTCTACTTGGTCTGACAAAAGTATCTGAATTAAAGCAAACTTCAAAAGGGATATTTTTTACTGACTGTGCTTTAACAAAAGGATAAGAACCAGCAAAAAGCGCTGACAATCCTAATAAGGAAGCAATTAAAAGATTTTGGGAGTTAGGTAGTTTCATGGTTTTGCCCTCTGAGAAAAGTTAATTAAAATGAAACATTTTTGTTGGCAGTTGATCGGCTATCAAGTGACTTTTGACTTTCCGAAAAGGAGTGTCAGGTATCAAATTAGAGAAAAGCCCATGAATCCGTTCTAGAACCCCCCAAAAATAAGCTTGACAAATCGCCTAAAGTTATTAGGGATTACAACTTACAAGTCTTTGCGCGATTTAAGAGACATACACTGCTGCGAAGACCAGACACTGTACAAGATCGTTCACCACAACATTCCCACGAAATCCCTCCAAAAACTGCGTCCCAAGGGAGGTGTCCTTTGGGTGCTAACTCCACATCATATATTTGGTATATATAGTTTGAGCCTACGCGCTTGTTGAAGTTTTCCCACACTTCAGGTTGAGATTCGGCCCTATTATAGTCTCTTGTGCCACCGACACTCTCATAGATTTCTTGCTGGACACTGAAGCCAAACTTACCGTTACTGTAGTGCAGCCAGAGTTGGTTTATCGTTCGCAAGTCTTCACAGGGAAAATTATCCATTCTGGGCAAATATCCTCTAGGTGCGGCATCCCTCATTTTTCGATGAGTTTCTTTATCTGCTTCAAACCATTTCCCTGCTGCTAGAAGGTCGCGCAGACGGGTGTAATTCACTCCCGTTGTCTTCGAGATTAAGGAAATTCCTGGCTGGCTTTTAGGAACTGTTGGCTTTGTTGTTGGTGTAACATTTGCTGTTACCTTAACCTCCGATTGAACATAAGCAGAAACATTAGCAAAAGAGCGATCGCCTGTCACCAACACATCAAACATACAGGATTCCAACATAGCAGAAGCAGTCACCCCTGCGGTACGACAAACCCTTTCCGCTTCCTGTTTCTGTTGCGTCGTAAAATCCGCTAAAGTCAACACCTTTTTCGGGAAATTCAAATTCGTAAAAGTTGCTGTGGTTTCGCCGACTTCATAGGCAAATAAAGACTCTTGCTGAGGAATACGCCAACTATTGCCATACTCCTTATACAACTGATCATAATTAAGCGCGATGCCAACAGCCTTTCCTTGGCGAGTTTTCAAATCATCATTAGGACTATTATTGTAGTTGCCGAGGAGACCATACATCTTTGAGAGGCGAGATTTGGGGACTGTGATCTTAATCGTTAAGACCGAACTTCCTGACACTTCTACCCATTCCCCGGTGGGGGCGATGATTCTATATTCACCCCCTTTTTTATCTACCCTTGCACCACCTTCAAGCACAATGGGAAGACTAGCTTCATTAACATTTCGAGCATTAATTTTGAGCTTTCCTTGATAAATTCCAATTCGTTCACCACCCGCTTTGATAGCTACTGCTGAGGGTAAAGAAGCATTATCTCCCACCCCCTTAAAACGACCTTGTACTTCAAAATCTCCTCGTTCAGATTTCGCCAGAATAAACTCGCCTACCGCTTGGAAGCTATTGCGTAAGCCATCAAAGCTGACAATATGAGGGTCTCCATAAATAATGCCTGTATTTCCGTCCGGTTTACGGGGAATATCGGAGGTGGGTTCTGGTTTGGGTTCTTCTTGAGGCGGCGGACAATCTTTAATCTTATTAGCACCTTCAAAGTTTTTTGACCATTCCCAAGGATCTAACCAACGTTGTCCTAATCCTTCACTTCGGGAACCTATACCCACTAACTTGACATCTATAAATACAGGTCCTTGAGGTGCGCTGGGACAACCCATATCTATTGGCCATGTTAAATTACTACAATTTTTCGGATTCCCCCAAGTTCCAGGATAGAGCAACCATTCTTTTCCTTGTATTTCTTTAGTATTAATCCCCTTACCAACACGCGGTAAATATTCAACTTTACCTCTTAAGTTAATGTCATTTCCACCGCGATGATATTCAATTCCTGTACCGTGAGACGTAGAACCGATTTGATTGGGATTTTGTATTTTATAATTCGTTGAACCTCCATCTGGATAACTCGCATGACCTCCCAAACCCACATAGACCACCGGCTGATAGATTTGGGTTTTGGTGGGATTTTGTGCCACATTTGTGACATTATATATATCATCACCAAGCCTAAGTTTTAGATTCGACCATTCAACAACTTGACCTCCTTTCCATTCTTCTAGTTTTCCTTTAGTCAAGTCATCTAAAAATGGTATTTCACCAAGAACTTTTTTCAGAAAATCAAGAATATCCCTAGCAAAGCTGACGTGCTGTGCAAAGGCAATCCGACAGGGATAATATCTATTATCAACGTCCTTTCGTAAGAATAATGTAATGCCTTCCCAGTCTCCTTCATGATTATTGAATCCACCATGATCTTTCCAATTACTCTGGGAATAGTGAAAATAATAGTTAATGGCTAGTTCGCTAATTCTTTGCTTAGATTTTTGATCTTGCCATTCCTTTTCAACAACAGAAGCATAAATTTTAGCAAATTTAGTGTCCGTGATCTTTTTATTTTTAAATTCACTCAGATCCAAAAATCCTTGGGAATCGCCTTTTGGTAATAATTGGCTTTTCTTAGATTTAGATTTTTCCCAAGTCGTGCGATTGACATCTAGAGGGAATTGAGCTTCGTCTTTTGGTTCAAAGCTTAAAATGGGAGTAAAATAGTTAATCAATTGCGATTTGGATAATTCTTTTTTTGCTACATATTCTGTAAAGACATTACCTTGATTTTGGGGATTATAAGATTTTTCCTTGACCTTAATTAGATATTTTTGATTAACTTCTTGACTATCAGTAATAAAAAGAGTTTTTAGCTCGTTTGTCATATTAAATTGATAATCATAGCCAAAACCGTCAGTCCTCAAAGGAGTGGTTTTTATTGTTCCTAATGCCAATTTTACTTCTTCCACAACTGGCTCTACAGGAACAGAAAAATTCTCAATTCTTAACGTATAAACACCTGCTTCTAAATCCTGATCTTTATCCTCTTTTTTTAACCGCCATACTGTTAAGCCTGAATAAGCAGGTGCAATAGGAGTTTTAATTGTGTTTAAGACATTATTCGATGAATCTAAAACAATGACTTTAGTGTTCTTGTTAATTTTTGATACAGGAAAATTTAAGTAATAATCGCCTTTTTCCCTAATCTCTACCGTCCAATTAACTGTAATTTCCTTATCTACTCCTGCGGTTGCCCACCAGCGATCGATCCCTAATTTGGGTGTACCATCTGGTTGGATGGGGCTAAAATAATTATCAATTTTCTGCTCTGTTTGAGATTGCCCAATAGCCGGTTGTGGAGTTTGAGCCACGACAGAAGCGCTATATTTAGGATCAGGCAGACAGTAACTCAACAGAAAAACGCCACAGAGAGAGAGTGCCAGCAGCTTTCTCAAGAATTCCTCGCCAAGAACGGCAAGAAATGCCCCTAAAGCCACCCAAAACCAACGCAACCGAGTTTTCACGCTTCGACCTCCTGACAATTTGGCTCTCCATGCCACCGAGAGATAGCTAGTTAACGGCTCATTGTATCACCAAAGCCCTCGAAGCAATCTTAAAGATCCCCTAGCCATAACAATTTTTTAACACTCCCCAGCCTAAAGTCTTGGGGATTCTTGGTTCACCGAGATTACTTGCTTAGACAGAATTTCTCCTGAGAAAGTAGAGGCATTCTCGACAAGTGCGCGCGGTTTTGGCCAACTGTACTTAGGGGCAAGTGTCATCGAAAATTTTGGGTCTGAAACCCCGTCGTTCTACGACGGCTTTACTGTTAAATACTAGCGCATTTACACGATATATGCTAGAATGTGAGACATGGAAAAAGCCTATTGGTTCCGATTTTACCCCACACCCGAACAAGAGTCGCTATTGCGGCGCACCTTGGGCTGTGTAAGATTAGTTTACAATAAAGCTCTCCACGAACGAACACAAGCATGGTACGAAAGACAAGAAAGAGTAGGCTACGCTCAAACTTCTTCAATGCTAACCGAGTGGAAAAAGCAAGAAGAATTAGAATTTCTAAACGAAGTTAGTTGTGTACCTTTGCAACAAGGGTTAAGA
>VYLI01000119.1_pt1 | contig 12038 bp, 14 predicted proteins | sample 5109511 | NCBI WGS metagenome assembly VYLI01 (sample SAMN12291808, study PRJNA351875) | freshwater metagenome | isolation source: freshwater lake | place: USA: Michigan, MSU1 Lake | collected 2011-08-19
CCGCGCCGGCCCCGCGGGCCGAGCCGAAGGGCTTCTTCGCCAAGCTGGGCGACTTCATCTTCGGCACCCGCTAGGGAATTCCGGGCCGGACGCGCCGCGCGCGTCCGGCCGCCCCTTGCCCCCCACGGCCTTTTCCCCTAGAGACCCCCGCTTTCCAGGGCTTCGGTCCCGGAGCGGAACGCCAAAGGGCAAGGGAAGTCGTCTCTCGCCGCCGCCTCGGGATCCATCGTGAACGCGGACTTGACCCGGTCCCTTCGCGCCGACGCCCAGCAAGGGAGACGTCCATGGCTCTTTACGAGCACACGGTCATGTCGCGCCAGGACATCAGCGCGCAACAGGCCGAAGCCCTCAATGACACCATCAAGTCCCTCATCGAGGAAGGCGGCGGTGCCGTCGCCAAGATCGAGTACTGGGGCCTGCGCAACCTGACCTACCGGGTCAAGAAGAACCGCAAGGCGCACTATTCGCTGCTGGCCGTCGACTGCCCGCCTGCCGCCATGGCCGAGGTCGAGCGTCAGCTGTCCATCAACGAGGACGTCCTGCGCTGGCTGACCGTCAAGGTCGAGGAACTGGACCTTGAACTGTCGCCCCTGCTGGCCCGCCGCGAGCGCGAGCGTGAACGCGAGCGTGAACGCACGCCGCGCGAAGACGCCGTCGAAGCGGAAGTCTCGGAATAAGGACCCGCATCATGACCGACACCCAACGCACCGCCCCCGTCCCCGGCGCTCCCGTGAGCAACAATCCGGCCCGTCGTCCCTTCCATCGTCGCCGCAAGGTGTGCCCGTTCTCGGGCGCCAATGCGCCGAAGATCGACTACAAGGACGTCAAGCTGCTGCAGCGCTACATCTCCGAGCGCGGCAAGATCGTGCCCTCGCGCATCACCGCCGTGTCCCAGAAGAAGCAGCGTGAACTGGCCAAGGCCATCAAGCGCGCCCGCTTCCTCGCCCTCCTGCCCTATGTGGTGAAGTGATATGAAGGTCGTTCTGCTTGAACGCGTCGAGAACCTCGGCGCCATCGGCGACGTCGTGTCCGTCAAGGACGGCTTCGCCCGCAACTTCCTTCTGCCGCGCGACAAGGCCCGTCGGGCTACGTCGGCGAACCTGAAGGCCTTCGAGGTCGAGCGCGCCGCCATCGAGGCCCGCAACGAGAAGAACAAGGCCGAGGCCCAGAAGATCGCCGACAAGATCGATGGCCAGACCTATGTCATGATCCGCCAGGCGGGTGAGACCGGCCTGCTGTACGGATCGGTCGCGGCCCGCGACGTCGCCGAGGCCGTTCAGGCCGAGGGCGGCAAGGTGGAGCGTAGCCAGATTGTGCTGCACCTGCCGATCAAGTCCCTGGGCGTCCACGACGTGCCGGTTCGCCTGCACGCCGAGGTCTCGGCCGCGGTCAAGATCAACGTCGCCCGCTCGCTGGACGAGGCCGAGCGTCAGGCCCGCGGCGAAGACGTCATCCGCCAGCAGTTCGACGACGAGCGCGAAGCTGCCGAACAGGCTGCCAAGGACATGATCGCCGGCGGTGCCGGTCAGCAGGACGGCCTCGGCAGCGAGGCCTGATCCCGCGGAAGATGACGAAGGTCAGGGCGCGCTCTCCGGGGCGCGCCCTTTTCCTTGCCTGGCCACAAGAGCGCCCTCCTTCCGCCACTGAGCCGCGTTGAAGCTTGATCGTTGGCAGGGAGATCCGGGGATGCGCAAGGTCGTCGTCACAGCGGTTCTGGCTGCCTGTCTGGCCGCTGGTTCGGCACTGGCCCAGTCGGCCATGACCCTGGACAGTTTCGTCACCCAGGCCAATCGCATCCCGCTCAACCCGGCGGCGGTGTTGAGACCGGATTTCCACCGCCTGCAGGGCGAGGCCGAGCGCGCCTTCGAGGCCGTCCGACGCGAGATCCGCGAGGCCCGCACTGCCGGTCGGGCCCCGCCCGCCTGCCCGCCGGAGCGCATCAACCTCGATGCCCGCCAGTTTCTGGGCTTCCTCAACGGGATACCCCAGACGCGGCGCCAGCGCATGACGGTGACGGACGGGGTGCGCGCATGGATGGCCTCGCGCTACCCCTGCGGCTGACCACCCTTTTTGGTCCGGCTGCGGAGCTTCGAGGCGATCCACAGCCGCCCGATTCTGTCCCCCGTCGGAGGTACGTCCGCGCATGTCGCAGGCCCCGTCCATGGGTAAGACGTTAACCGATGAACGCCCTGACCCCCATCACCCCGGACCTGTCCGACCTGTCCGGCCCGCCCCACAATCTGGAGGCCGAGCAGGCCCTGCTGGGCGCGCTGATGTACGACAATGGTGTCTTCGAACGCCTGTCGGACCGGCTGAAGGGGCATCATTTCCACGAGCCCTTCCACCAGCGCCTGTTCGAGGCGATCGAGGACCACATCCGCCAGGGCCTGCTGGCCGAACCGACCATCCTGATGGAGCGGTTCAAGCCCGATCCGGCTTTCCAGGCCTTTGGCGGCCTGCGCTATCTGGCCGACCTGCTGGACCGGGCCCCGCCCGCCGCCAACGCCCCCGACTATGCCCGCGTCGTTTACGACCTGGCCCTGAGGCGCGAGCTGATCCGCATCGGCGGCGAGATCATGCACCAGGCCCCGGACCCGCAGACGGCGGCCATGGACCAGATCGAGGCGGCAGAACTGTCGCTGTATTCGCTGGCGGAGACCGGCAAGCCGTCGTCGGGCTTCGTGAACTTCTCCAGCGCCCTGGCCGGGGCGGTGCAGATGGCGGCAGACGCCTATCAGCGCGACGGCAAGCTGGCGGGGCTGGCGACCAATCTGGACGACCTGGACCAGAAGCTGGGCGGCCTCTATCCGTCCGACCTGCTGATCCTCGCCGGCCGCCCTTCGATGGGCAAGACGGCGCTGGCGACCAATGTCGCGTTCAACGTCGCCCGTAACTATCGCTACGAGGTCACGCCCGAGGGCCGCAAGACGGTGTCGGGCGGGGTCGTGGCCTTCTTCAGCCTGGAAATGAGCGCCGAACAGCTGGCCATGCGCATCCTGGCAGACGCCTCGGGTGTGTCCTCGGACCGGCTGAGGAAGGGCGAGATCGACGCCGCCGACTTCGGCCGCATCCGCGACGCGGCCATCGAGATCGGCGAGGCCCCGCTGTATATCGATGCCACCGGCGGCTTGGCCATCTCCAAGCTGGCCGCGCGCGCCCGCCGTCTGAAACGGATGGACCACGGCCTCGACCTGATCATCGTCGACTATCTGCAGCTGATCACGACCGGCGACGGCAACAGTCAGAAGAATCGGGTGCAGGAAGTTTCGGAGATCACCGGCGGCCTGAAGGCCCTTGCCAAGGAGCTGAACGTGCCGGTGCTGGCGCTGTCGCAGCTGTCCCGACAGGTCGAGAGCCGCGACGACAAACGGCCCCAGCTGTCGGACCTGCGCGAATCCGGCTCGATCGAACAGGACGCCGACTGCGTCATGTTCGTCTATCGCGAGAGCTACTACCTCAGCCGCACCGAACCGCGTGAAGGCTCAGAGGAGCATCTGAAGTGGCAGGAGGACATGGACCGCCTGCGCCATCAGGCGGAGGTCATCATTGGCAAACAGCGCCACGGCCCGATCGGCACTGTGCGCCTCAGCTTCGACGAGGACACCACCCGCTTCGGCAACCTGGCCCAGGGCGCGCGCTACGAGAACAGCTACGAATAGGTGGCGTCTCTTCGCAACTGCGTCATAAATCAGCGATGATCCCCGCGCGCCTCTCCATCGACCTCGACGCACTCGCCGCCAACTACCGAACGCTTGAGACCATCTCGGGCGTCCCGGTCCATCCCGTGGTCAAGGCCGACGCCTACGGTCTGGGCGCGGCGACGGTGGCCAGACGACTGATGCTGGAGGGCGCGCGAGCCTTCTTCGTGGCGCGCGTGTCAGAGGGGCTCGAGCTGCGCGCGGCGCTGGGTCCCGAACCGGAAATCTGGGTGCTGGACGGATGCCCGACGTCCGGGGCCTGTCCGGAGATGGTGGCGGCGGATCTCCGGCCGGTGCTGAACGGACCCGACCAGCTGACTCACTGGCACCCTGCGGACGGCCGTCCCTGCGGGATCCATGTCGACACCGGCATGAACCGGCTCGGCTTCCGCTCCGACGAGGCTCCGGAGCCCTTTCCGGGCGTGGCCCTGATCATGAGCCATCTCGCCTGTGCGGATGAGCCGGGTCACCCGATGAACAGGACCCAGCGCGACGCCTTCGCGGCCATCGCCGCTCGCTATCCCGGGGCGACCCGGTCCTTCGCCAACTCCGGCGGCTGCTTTCTGGGCCCCGACTTTGCCTTCGACGCGGTGCGGCCGGGCATCTGCCTTTACGGCGGTGGGCCCGAGGGCCGACCCGACGACCGCATCCGGCCCGTGGTCGCCTTCACCGCCGACGTGCTGCAACTGCGGGATGTGCCGGCCGGCGAGAGCGTCGGTTACTCGCGCGGATTCGTGGCCGAACGCCCCATGCGGGTCGCCACGATCGCGGCCGGCTATGCGGACGGCGTGCTCCGGTCCAACAGCCCACGAGGTCAGGTCCATCTGGCGGGTCAGCTCCGGCCGATTCTCGGGCGCATCTCGATGGATGTCCTTGCCGTCGATGTGACCGGACTGGACGTCGGCGTCGGCGATGCTGCCGAGCTGTTCGGCCCCCACCGCCTGCTGGACGATGCCGCCCGCGCGGCAGGGACGGTGGCCTGGGAGTTGCTCACCTCGGTGGGAAGACGGGTGGAAAGACGTCCCCGCGGCTGACATGCGTCACTATCGGTCGCAGGCCAGATCGGGGCCCCTGCCGAACCTCGACGGACTGCTGTAAGCCCGCACCATGGCCAGAGACGGTGCAATCTACGTTTGCCAATCCTGCGGCGCCGTCCACGGCAAGTGGTCCGGACAATGCGGGGCCTGTGGCCAGTGGAACACGATCGTAGAAGAGAGCCGCTCGGCCCCGCCGGGCGCACTGAAGCCGGCGTCCTCCAGCCGGACCCGCGGCATCCAGTTCGAAAGCCTGCAGTCCGAAACGCCCGAGCCGCCGCGCATCCAGACTGGCGTGGCAGAGTTCGACCGGGTCTGCGGCGGCGGGGTGGTGCCCGGCTCGGCCATCCTGCTGGGTGGCGATCCCGGCGTCGGCAAGTCGACCCTGTTGCTCGACGTGGTGGCCCGCGCCGCGCTGGGCGGCGCGGCTGTCGCCTATCTGTCCGGTGAAGAGGCCGTAGAGCAGATCCGCAGCCGTGCGCGCCGGATGGGCGTGGCGACTGCCCCGGTCAATCTGGCCTCGGCCACGGCCTTGCGCGAAATCATCGGCACGCTGAAGCGCGAGAAGTTCGATCTGGTCGTCATCGACTCAATCCAGACCATGTGGTCCGACGCCCATGAGGCCGGTCCCGGCTCGGTCACCCAGGTGCGGGCCTGCGCCGCCGAACTGGTGCGCCTCGCCAAGAGCCAGGGCACGGCCATCATCCTCGTCGGCCACGTCACCAAGGACGGACAGATCGCCGGCCCCCGCGTCGTCGAGCACATGGTCGATGCAGTGCTCAGCTTCGAGGGTGAGCGCGGCTATCCCTTCCGCATCCTGCGCGCCGGCAAGAACCGGTTCGGCGCCACCGATGAGATCGGCGTCTTTGAGATGGGTGACGCCGGCCTGCGGCAGGTGTCCAACCCGTCGGCCCTGTTTCTCGGCGAAGGCAAGGATCGGGCCCCCGGTGCCGCCGTGTTCGCCGGCATCGAGGGCAGTCGCCCCGTTCTGGTGGAGATTCAGGCTCTGGTCGCCCCGGCCGCCTACGGCACGCCGCGCCGCGCCGTCGTGGGTTGGGATTCCGGGCGGCTGGCCATGGTTCTGGCCGTGCTGGAGGCACGCTGTGGTCTCGGACTGGGGGATCGCGACGTCTATCTGAATGTGGCCGGCGGCCTGCGCATCCAGGAGCCGGCGGCGGACCTCGCCGCGGCCGCCGCCCTGATCTCCTCGGCCGTGGACGCCCCCCTGCCCCAGGGCTGTGTGGTGTTCGGCGAAATCGGCCTGTCGGGCGAGGTCCGCGCCGTCGGCCGCGCGGAGGCCCGCCTGCGCGAGGCCGCCAAGCTGGGCTTCGACCACGCCCTGTGCGCCCCCCTGCCCCATGGCGCCGGCACGGCCCTGGACTGTCTGGCGGTGTCCCGGCTCAGCGAGGCGGTCGATCGAATCTCCCAAAGGCGCTATTGATCCCCTCCCGCCGACCCCCTTCTGAGGCCGCGTGACCGGATACGACGTCTTCGCCCTTCTGGTGCTGATCGCCTCGGCCGCGGCCGGCGGCGTGCGCGGGGCCACGCGCGAAGTGATCACCCTGCTCAGCTTCGTGCTGGCCGCCTTCCTGTCGCTGATCGCCTTGCCAATCACCGCGCCCATCGGCCGGGGTCTGGTGGATCCCGACTGGGCCGGAGCGATCTTCGCGGCCCTGGTCGGTTTCCTGCTGGTCTATTTCGGTATCCGCATCTTCGGCTCGGCCCTGTCCAAACAGGCACAGGCCCACCCCCAGTTGGGGGGGATAGACCGCCTTCTGGGCCTGATCGTTGGGGCCCTGCGCGGTCTTGTGCTGGTGGGGGCCGTGCATCTGGTCATCGTGGCCGCCCTGCCGGGGGAGAGAACTCCCGGCTGGCTGGGCCGGGCCGCCACCTACCCCGTCAGCGCAGCCGCCGCGCGCGCCATCCAGGCCGTCCTGCCCGGAATCGGGCGTGGGGTCGACGCAGTCACGCCCATGGTCGATTCGTCCGTGCGCGAAGGCTTTTCCGACCCTGACGCCTTGCCGAAGACAGATTCAGACAATACCTCGCCGCCTCAGTCCCCCTGACACTTTTCCGTCCGTCAACGGAGCCCCCGACGATGTCGCATGCGATCGCCGATCCCGTCGTCCACCGGCCCCATTGGCGTGATCCCGACGACGACCGGCCGCGTCTGGAATGCGGCGTCTGCGGCGTCTGGGGCACGGCCCCGGATCAGGCGTCCGCGGTGGTGGCGCTGGGCCTGCACGCCCTCCAGCACCGCGGCCAGGAGGCCTGCGGCATCGCCAGCGTCAAGGACGACCGGTTCCACACGGAACGGCACATGGGTCTGGTCGGAGAGGCTTTCGGCGGCGCCGACCTGTCCGCCCGCCTGCCCGGCCGCGCCGCGCTGGGCCACACCCGCTATTCAACGGCCGGCGGCAGCTTCCTGCGCAACATCCAGCCGATGTTCGCGGACCTGGACTCCGGCGGCATCGCCATCGCCCACAACGGCAATCTGACCAACTTCCTGTTCCTGCGGAACCAGCTGGTCGGCGAGGGGGCCATCTTCCAGTCGACCTCGGACAGCGAAGTCATTCTCCATCTGATCGCCCGCAGCCGGAAGGCGCGGATCGTGGACCGCTTCATCGACGCCGTCGGCCGGATCGAGGGCGGCTACGCCCTGGTCTGCCAGACCCGCACCAAGATGATCGGGGCCCGGGACCCGCTCGGCATCCGCCCGCTCGTGCTGGGCCGCATCGGTGACGCCTGGGTGCTGGCGTCCGAGACCTGCGCCCTCGATGCCGTCGGCGCGACCTTCGAGCGCGATGTGGAGCATGGCGAGGTGATCGTCATCGACCACGAGGGCCTTCAGTCGCTGAAACCCTTCCCCAGCCGCGCCGCCCGCCCCTGCCTGTTCGAATACGTCTACTTCTCGCGGCCCGACAGCATCGTGAACGGCCGCTCCGTCTACGGCGTGCGCAAGCGGATGGGCCAGGGCCTGGCCCGCGAGCATGCGGTGGAGGCCGACGTCGTCGTCCCCGTGCCCGACTCCGGCGTGCCGGCGGCGCTTGGCTATGCCCAGGAAAGCGGCATTCCCTATGAGATGGGCATCATCCGCAGCCACTATCTGGGCCGCACCTTCATTCAGCCCAGCCAGGGCGACCGCCAGAGGGGAGTCCGCCTCAAGCACAGTCCCAACCGCGCCGTGCTCGAGGGCAAGCGGGTCGTGCTGATCGACGACTCGATCGTACGCGGCACCACCTCGGTCAAGCTGGTCCGGGCCGTACGGGCGGCCGGGGCGAAGGAGGTGCACCTGCGCTCCGCGAGCCCGCCGATCCTGCATCCCGACTTCTACGGCATCGACATGCCCGAGCGGGACCAGCTGATCGCCGCCAACATGACCCTGGAGGAGATGCGCCTTCATCTGGAGGTCGACAGCCTCGGCTTCCTGTCGGTCGACGGCCTGTATGCGGCCATGGAGGCCGGCCCCCGCAATCCGGAAAGTCCCCAGTTCACCGACCACTATTTCACCGGCGACTACCCGACCCGTCTGCTGGACCGCGAAATCGAGGAAGGCGGGCGCGAGGACGCCAATCGGCAACTCTCCCTGCTGGTCAGCGCCTAGAGCGCCATGATCCAGCTCGGCTACTTCACCCTCGACACACCCGACCTCGACAAGGCGCGCGCCTTCTACAGCGGCCTGTTCGGCTGGACCTTCGACGAGGACTCTTCGCACGGGACCTATGCCCACGTAGCCGACAGCGAGCCGCCGTTCGGCCTGCGCAAAGGCGAGGGCAAGGTCTTTACCCACCTGTATTTCCGGGTCGAGGACATCGACGCCCTTTGCCTGCGCGCCGTCGCCCTCGGCGGCATGGCCGAGGTGCCGGCCGGGTCCGGTTCGGGCCGCAGTGTGGCGATCCGCGACGATCAGGGCGTCAGCTTCAGCCTGTGGCAAGCCGCCCCCGGCCTCTGATCGCCGGACCTCTGGCCCCGCGCCGCGTCAGCGGCTATCAGCCCGCATGACCGAAGACCTGCCGCTCAAGGACCGCATCGCCCTCGTCGTGGGGGCATCACGGGGCATCGGCTATGAAGCGGCGCTGGGCCTGGCCACGGCCGGTGCCCACGTCGTGGCTGTCGCCCGGACCCAGGGCGGGCTGGAAGAGCTGGACGACGCCATCTTCGCCGCCACCGGCCGTCACGCCACCCTGATCCCCTTCGACCTGGTCGACGGCGGGGCCATCGACCGGCTGGGCGGCGCACTGTTCGAACGGTTCGGCCGGCTGGACGTCTGGGTCAACGCCGCCGCCACCCTGGGTGCCGAGGGCCTGTCGCCGGTCAGCCACGCCGACCTGCGCCAGTTCGCCAAGATCGAAAAGACCAACCTGACGGCGGTCTACCGCCTGATCCGGTCTCTGGAGCCCCTGCTGAAGGCGTCGGACGCCGCGCGGGTGATCCACCTGACCACCTCGCTGGCCAGTACGCCCAAGGCCTTCTGGGGGGCCTATGCCGCGACCAAGGCGGGAGCCGAGGTGCTGATGAAATGCTGGGCCGACGAGATCGAGACCATGCCGATCCGCGTTGCTGTGCTGGATCCCGGCCGCATGCGCACCGCCATGCGCGCCCAGGCCTATCCGGCCGAGGACCCCGAAACCCTGCCCCACCCGTCCGAAATCGTGCCCCTGATCGTCGACCTGGCCCGCCCGGATCGCGAGCCGCCGCTGACGGTCAGCTTCAAGGACTGGCGCGCGACGCACGGGCACGCCTGACCATCGGCGCTGACGCGGCCGAACGATATCTGTGGGCAGTCCGAATCGGTCGATGAAGACCGTCTGATTCGCAGCCACCATAGGCCCATGAACGCCCTCGCCCATCGCGCCCTGATCGAAGCCGGAACCGGCGCCGTGCCGGACGATCATCCGGAGTGGCAGTATCTGAACCTGCTGCGCGACATCCTCGACAACGGGGCGGAGCGTGGAGACCGCACAGGCACCGGGACGCTGGGTGTCTTCGGTCGCCAGATGCGGTTCGACCTGGCCAAGGGCTTTCCCCTGCTGACCACCAAGAAGCTGCACCTGCGCAGCATCATCGTGGAGTTGCTGTGGTTCCTGCGCGGCGAGACCAACATCGCCTGGCTGAAGCAGAACGACGTCCGCATCTGGGATGAGTGGGCCGACGCCGAGGGCGAGCTGGGTCCCGTCTACGGCAAGCAGTGGCGGTCATGGTCGACGCCAGACGGTCGGGTGATCGACCAGATCGAAAAGGTCGTCGCCTCGCTGCGGAACAACGCCAACAGCCGCCGCCACATCGTGACGGCGTGGAACCCGGCCGACGTGGACGACATGGCACTGCCGCCCTGTCACTGCCTGTTCCAGTTCTTCGTGGCCGACGGCAAGCTGAGCTGCCAGCTGTACCAGCGCTCGGCCGACGTCTTCCTCGGCGTGCCGTTCAACATCGCCAGCTATGCCCTGTTGACCCATATGGTGGCCCAGGTCGTGGGGCTGGAGCCGGGCGAGTTCGTCCACACCTTCGGCGACGCCCACCTGTATCTGAACCACGTCGACCAGGCGCAGGAACAACTGTCCCGCACCCCGCGCCCCCTGCCCCGCCTGACCCTGACGCCCCGCGACGACCTGTTCGCCTTCACCCGCGAGGACGTGGCGATCGAAGGCTATGACCCCTGGCCGCACATCAAGGCCGCGGTGGCGGTTTGATCCCCCGCCTCTCCCTCGTCGTCGCTCGCGCGCGCAACGGCGTCATCGGGCGGGACGGCGGCCTGCCGTGGCGGCTGCGCAGCGACCTGCAGCGGTTCAAGGCCCTGACCATGGGCAAGCCCTGCCTGATGGGCCGGGCCACCTGGGAGAGCCTGCCGCTGAAGCCCCTGCCGGGGCGACTGAACATCGTGCTGACGCGGGATGAGGGCTGGGGCGACCAGGGCGAGGCGAAGACGACCCTCGGGCAGGCCCTGATCTGCACCAGTCTGGACGAGGCGCTGGAGATCGCACGCGAGCAGGCGGTCGAGGACGGGGTCGACGAGATCTGCGTCATCGGCGGCGCGGCCCTGTACGCCGCGACCCTGCCCCGGGCGCACCGGCTGCACCTGACCGAGGTCGAGGCGGCGCCCGAGGGGGACACTCTCTTCCCGGCATTCGACGGAGCCCAGTGGATCGAGGTATCCTGCGAGCGCCACGAGCCGGGCGAGAAGGACGATCACGCCTTCGTCTTCCGCACCCTGGAGCGGCGCTGAACAGTCAGGAGAGACGCCATGCTGGTGACCACCGCCAACGACCTGCCCGGGCTTCGGATCACGCGCACGATCGGCGTGGTGCGGGGCATCACGGTGCGGTCGCGCAATGTGGTGTCTGACGCTCTCGGCGGGCTGCAGTCGCTGGTCGGCGGGCGCGTCGGCGCCTATGTCAAACTGGCCGAGGCGGCGCGCGAGGAGGCCTATGAGCACCTGCTGGAACAGGCCCGGGCGGCCGGCGCCGACGCCATCATCGCCATGCGCTACGACGCGAATGAGATCATGCCGGGCATCACCGAGGTGCTCTGCTACGGCACGGCGGTGAAGACGGAAGTCGGCTAGAGGCCGAGCGACGCTGCCACCGCCGCCGCGAAGCCGGCAAACCGCATCGCCACCTCCCCTTCCGGCTCCGAGATCACCAGCGGCACGCCGGCGTCACTCGCCCGGCGCAGGGCCCCGTCCAGTGGCAGGTCGCCGAGGAAGGTCACGCCCAGACGTGCCGCCTCAGCCTCGGCCCCGCCACGGCCGAAGACCTCACCGGTCATGTTCTCGATCAGGCCCAGGGTCGGCACGCCGACCTTTTCGAACAGGGCGTGGGCGCGCCGCGCGTCGGCGAGGGCCAATTCCTGGGGCGTCGCCACGATGACGGCGCCGTCCAGCGGGGTCTTCTGAATCAGGGTCAGCTGCACATCGCCGGTGCCGGGCGGCAGGTCGACCACCAGCACGTCAAGCGGCGCACCCTCCGCGCCCCACCGGGTCTGGGTCAGCATCTGGGTCAGGGCCTGCGACGCCATGGGCCCGCGCCAGACCATGGCGTCGGAAGCCTGGGTCAGCAGGCCTACGGACATGGCCTTCAGCCCGTGAGCCACATGCGGCTGGATGGCCCCATCGACGTAATCGGGCTTGCCGGAAATGCCCAGCAGGGTCGGCAGGGAGGGGCCGTGAACGTCGGCGTCCAGCACCCCGATCGAAAGGCCCCGCGCGGCCAGGGCCGCCGCCAGACTGACCGCCACCGTCGACTTGCCCACCCCGCCCTTGCCCCCGGCCACCGCCAGGACGCGGCGCACATGGGCGGGCCTGTCGGTA